>OICZ01000953.1_pt1 | contig 9616 bp, 9 predicted proteins | sample 1581461 | NCBI WGS metagenome assembly OICZ01 (sample SAMEA3882548, study PRJEB24775) | human gut metagenome | biome: human-associated habitat; feature: intestine environment; material: feces | place: Netherlands | collected 2009/2010 | reverse complement strand
TAACGCTGTCGGGCTCTCCCGCACCGTGAAAAGCACCTGCCATAAACGGGTTGTCATCGGGAGCGTTGCAAAACACAACGAGCTTTGACGGTCCTACAAGACCCTTATCCTTAGTAAGAACAGCCGATTCGCGGACTATTTTTCCCATAAGGGCAACAGCATCCATATTTATACCGGCTTTTGTGGAGCCTATGTTAACGCTTGAGCAGAGTCTTTCGGTTACGGCAAGAGCCTCGGGTATGCTTCTTATAAGCTCCTCGTCTCCCTTTGCAAACCCCTTTTGCACAAGTGCCGAATATCCGCCTAAAAAGTTTACTCCGACTGCCTTTGCGGCCTTGTCAAGAGTCTTGGCGTATTTTATGGGGTCGCCTCCGGCAGACGCGAATATCATTGACACGGGAGTTACTGATATTCGCTTGTTAATTATCGGAACACCGTATTCCTTTTCTATCTCTTCGCCTGTTTTGACGAGGTTTTCGGCCTTGCGGCATATCTTATCGTAAATTCTGCCGCACGCCTTGTCAGCGTTCGAGTCCGCACAGTCAAGAAGAGATATTCCCATAGTGATGGTTCGTATGTCGAGATTTTCCTCCCGAATCATATTGATAGTTTCAAGTATATCCTGTGTGTTTATCATAGAATTCTTCCCTTACTTGGAATATTTATAAATTATATGTGATGTATCGTATTAAAAATGTCCTCGTGAACGGCATTCATCGAAAGTCCGGTCTTTTCACCGAGAGAGGAGATTTCATCCGCAAAAGAGGTAAAGGGTATATCGCATTTGTCAACGTCAACGAGCATTATCATACAAAACATATCCTGTAAAATCGATTGTGTGACCTCAATTATGTTGACGGAATGCTTCGCGCAGAGCATAGATACTTCGGCGAGTATGCCCACGGTGTCCTTACCGACAACGGTTATAATAGAACGCATAAAATGTACCTCCAAAAAAATTCTTAGGATATTTTATCACACTTTTGCTCCGTTTAACATATCAAATGACAATTTTTTTCAAAAAACAGTATATTCTTTTTTTAAAATATGCTATTATATCCTAAGAATAATTCCACTTGAGGCGATTTGATGTATAAAAGAACAGTTGATTTGCACGTGCATACCGATAATTCCCCCGACGGTAACCATTCCGCAATGTTTATCTGCGAAAAAGCAGAACTTACGAAACTTCGCGCTTTGGCTTTCTGTGACCATTGCGAAATAGACAGCTTTTATCAGGACAAGTATGATAAACGTATACGCTCGGCGTATTACGAGGTGGCAATGGCGCAGTCGGCATTCCGCGGGAAGGTGCTTGTGCTTGAGGGCATAGAGCTCGGCCAGCCTCACTATGACCCGGAGCTTGCCGAAAAGGTGCTTGCCATGCGAGAGTATGACCAGGTCATAGGTTCTGTGCATAATCTTCGCAATACACAGGACTTTTATTATATGGACAGCTTTACCGAGGAGAGTGCAAACGATTATTTTAATCGCTATCTTGATGAAATTCTCGGCCTTTTGGAGTGGGGTAATTTTGATATACTCGCTCATCTGACATATCCTCTCAGATATTTCTATTCAAAATCCGGCATCATTATTGATATGTCAAGATACAGCAAAAAAGTAGATGAAATATTAAAGCTGACTGCCGAAAAGGGTAAGGCACTTGAGGTGAATTCGGCGGGACTTCGCCAACCTATTAAAAAGCTTGCACCCGAAGCTGATGTTGTAAAGCGTTTTAAAGAACTCGGAGGAAAATATGTAACCTTCGGCTCTGACGCGCATTTTGCAGAAGACCTTGCGGCCGGACTTACCGAAGCATATGACGCTATGAAAGCCGCCGGCTTTAATGAGATGACGCTATTTCAGCAGCGCACACCTCTTCTGATGCCCATTGAATAATAATTTAAATCGAAACGGAATTTATTTATGATTGTAAAAGCAGCCGCAAAAATAAATCTGATGCTTGATGTTGTCGGAAAACTTCCGAACGGCTACCACAGCTTATTTATGATAATGCAGTCGGTAAGCTGTTATGATACCGTGCGTGTTGACAGAACAGGCGAAAACGGCATTAAGATAATTTCCTCCGACGAACGTGTACCGAAGGACGAAAAAAACATTGCTTATAAAGCCGCCGAGGCCTTTTTTGATTACGCCGGTATTTCCGATAGGGGTATAGAGATTGAAATCGGTAAAAAAATTCCCATGGCGGCAGGTCTCGCCGGCGGAAGTGCCGACGGTGCAGGAGTGCTGTATATATTGAACAGGCTGTATAAAACAGGCTTTGACGAATTTACTCTTTGCTCGATAGGCGAAAAAGTCGGAGCGGACGTACCGTTTTCTCTGACGGGCGGAACAAGCCTTTGCGTGGACACGGGCGGTGTTATAGCTCCGCTTCCCGCAATTTCCGACTGCTTTATTGTTCTGTGTAAGCCCGATATGGGCGTTTCTACCGTGAATGCATACAAACAGATAGACGAGGCGCAGCGTATACGTCATGCAGACCGCACCGCCATGCTGTATGCAATGAAAAACCGCGATACCGCACTTATGTACGAAAAAATGAACAATGTTTTCGAGCAGGTGATAGAGGTACCGAAACGCCCGTATATCAAACAGACCATGAAGCGCTGCGGCGCTAAGGCTGCGCTTATGAGCGGAAGCGGACCTACTGTATTCGGCATATTCACATCGGAAGACGAAGCCAGGCTTTGCTTTAATAAGCTTAAAATGCAATTCAGCGAAACATACCTTACAAGACCCGTAAAAAGGGGTATAGAGGAAGTATAAAAATGAGCAGCAGATATTCTTATGTATTGATTGCGGCAGCGTTTCTGACGGCGGCGGTTTTGATATTATCTCTTGCGTTAAAAGATAACAGCGTGGTATTTTACGGCGGCTGACAGAATTAGGGCTCTAGCTGCCTCCCGAGTAACCGTATACGAAGAGAAAAAATATAAGAAAAAACAGCTAACGGCAATGATTGTTACATTTAATCATTGCCGTTATTTTTTATTGCCCTATGCAGTTTTTGTCGAATATATTTTAAATCTGCAAAAATCCAACCTTTTTCATTGCTTTTTTGAGAGTGCGTTCCGCGGTGTAGGAGGCTTTTTCTGCGCCCTCCTTCATGCATTCCGCGAGATAAGCCTTGTCGCTTATAAGGCGGTTGTATTCCTCTCTCAGAGGACGGAGCTCGTCGCACACGGCTTCACCGACTGCGTTTTTAAAGTCGCCGTAGCCCTTGCCGTCAAATTCCTTTTCTATTTCCTCATCTGTTTTTCCGGTGCAGCACGAGTAAATTCCCATAAGGTTGTTTACGCCGTCTTTGCCGTCCTTTTTGTAAACGCGTGCTTCGCTGTCGGTGACGGCGCTTTTGATTTTCTTCATAATTGTATTGTCGTCGTCAAGTACGGAAATAAACGCCTTTGGATTGGTGTCTGATTTGCTCATTTTTTTATTCGGTTCCTGAAGCGACATTATTTTGGCGCCGCTCTTACCTATAAACGGTTCGGGAAGCTTAAAGGTGTTTCCGTAAAGGCCGTTAAATCTGTCGACAATATTTCTTGTTATTTCAAGATGCTGTTTTTGGTCAATGCCTATCGGAACAAAGTCGGTCTGATATAAGAGTATATCCGCCGCCATAAGTACGGGATATGCGAAAAGACCGACATTTACATTGTCGGGGTGTTTTTCGCTCTTGTCCTTAAATTGTGTCATTCTTGAAGCCTCTCCGAATTGGGTATAGCAGTCAAGAATCCACGCAAGCTGTGCATGAGCGGGAACGTGGCTCTGAACAAACACCGTGTTTTTGTGTGGGTCAAGACCGAGTGCCAATAAAAGAGCGTACATCTCCGTGGTTCTTCTGCGAAGATCCGCGGGATTCGGTCTTACCGTTATCGAGTGCAAATCGGCAACGCCGAAAAAGCAATCATAGCCGTCGGACATATTTTTCCAATTTTTCAAAGCGCCGAGATAATTGCCGAGGGTCGGCGTGCCCGTCGGTTGTATTAAACTGAGTACGGTTTGTTTCTTTTCCTGATTGTTTTCCATTTTTATTACTCCGTTACTGTTTTATGCAATAATACCGTAATTTTAACTTTACGGTTAGACTGCTTATAGTTTAAATTGAATTTGCTCTTTTGTCAATGTCAATGCAGGGTCTTATCGGATGTTTTTGCCTGTGAGACACTTATTTTCGATGCTCCGGCTTTGTTATCGGTGCATTCGACATTTCACATAATACAGAATGCCGCCGAAACTGAGCTTCGACGGCACTTTTTACAGTTTGCTTATTTCGTCCATTATGTAGTCGAGAACCTTCACGGGCTCAATGCCGAGTACAACGGCAAATTCCTCATATATCAGAGCTTCCGCTTCCTTTAAAAAAGCCTCGTCCGATTGGTGGAGCCGCTTGCCGCTATCTTCGCGTTCGGTTTTGTGCAGGCGGATGGTTTTAATCACATTGATTATTTTGCCTCTGTCTCCCGAAGCTAAAGCACTCTTAAAAAAATCCTTTCTCTCGGCGTCGTTTTCAATCCACTCCGATGTGTCCTCTGCGGCATTCCTGATAAGCTCGTCTATTTCGTCTTTTTCAATGACGCTGTGCATTTTTTCCATAAGCTTTTCATTGTCCGACGGAACAAAAATCTTTGAGTTTTTCCTATACACAGGATTTAATATAAAGTATACGGTGCTTTTACCGCCGACGCGCATTTTTTCGGTTCCCGTTATGCGGCATATTCCCTGAGAGCCGTAAACAACAACGTCACCTTCTTTGTATGTAGTGTTTTCTTTTATTTTTCCCACGGTTTTTTTCCTCCGTAATACTTTTTTGCAATTTCGGTTTGTTTTACCGAGTCCAAAGCGTTCATGCGTTTCGACCAAGCATCATTTGAATGCAGCTTTTCCTCCGACGTTTCGTAAAAAGAGCATTTCTCACCGAGACATTTTTTTACGCTTAAAACGGAGCAGTCGTTTCTTTCCGTGCAATATATGCAGCAAAATGTGTCGTTGCTGTTTTTGCTTTTATCCGTAAAATCTTTTTTGTCTGACATGGTATCACTTCTTTTGTGCTTTGTAATATATTATAACATCTTTTTTGTGTTTTTGTTATTGACATAATAGATAAATTTATATTGTTTGTCGGTTTATATAAAATAGCCAAATTGTCGTAAAAATCGGTCTGTATAACGGCATAGGGCAATATATATGTATTAAGAAAAAATACGGAGCGGATGTGTGCGCCATGATAATAAAATTCAAAAGGCCTGCAGCGATTTTTTGCGGAATTATTCTGATGGTATTCGGACTGTTGTTTTTGCTTTATGCCGTTTTCGGAATGAACGGTGACGAAGAAATAAGAGCAAAAAAGACCATAGCTCAGCACGATACGTCCGTTGATCCGGAAAAGCCGATGGTTGCCCTGACGTATGACGACGGTCCGTACACTCCCGTCACCGGAAGAATTCTCGAAAGCCTCAAGGCGGTGGGCGGCAGAGCAACTTTTTTTGTTGTCGGCAGCAGAATAGACGGTCGCGAGGAAATAACAAAGAAAATAACAGAATACGGCTGCGAAATAGGCAATCACACTTACGGACATGTCGTGCTTACCAAAACAGACAACGAAAACGCTTTACGCGAGCTTGCAAAAAATGATGAGGTGATTTTTGATACCGTCGGAATAAAGCCAAGCGTCGTAAGACCTCCGTGCGGCTGTTATAATGATTTTATAAGACAAAACGAGAAAAGACCGCTCGTCATGTGGACGATTGACACAAGAGACTGGAGTCATCAAAACAAGGACCGCACGGTAAATACGGTGCTTTCTAGCGTTAAGGACGGAGATATCATTTTGATGCACGATTTATTTGTCCCTACGGCGGAAGCGTCGGAAATACTGATTCCCGAGCTTGTGAACCGCGGCTTTCAGCTTGTCACCGTGAGTGAACTCATCAATTATCGCGGCGAGATAAACGGGACAGTTTTAAATAACAGTTGACAAACCGAGTTCAATAAGTTATCATATTAGCATATTAACACTTTACCACGGTAAAACACGGAGGACGTTATGAAAAAGATTTTAAGTATTTTGCTTGCCGCTGCCTTGATTGTATGCACATTTGCCGCTTGCGGAAACAAAAAAACCGATACTTCTTCGGACCTTGCATATGTTAAAGATAAAGGAACGCTTGTTATCGGCATTACTCTTTTTGCTCCTATGGATTATTATGAAGAGGGTAATACCACAGACCTTAAGGGCTTTGAGGCTGATTTTGCAAGAGCTGTTTGCGAAAAACTCGGTGTTACGCCCACTTTCCAAGTAATAAGTTGGGAGGCAAAAGAGAGCGAGCTCAATTCAAAAAATGTTGACTGCCTTTGGAACGGCCTTACAATAACCGATGCGAGAAAAAACACCATGTCTATTTCAACGCCCTATATGGCAAATAAACAGGTTCTCATAACAAAGAGCGAAAATGCCGATAAATATTCTTCGGCAGGTTCGTTAAAGGGTGCAACGGTAGTTGCCGAAAAAGAATCCGCAGGTGAAGAGGTTGCAACAAGCGACGCATTCTTTGAGGGTGCAAACTACACGGCGGTTGACTCAATGGCAAAGGCGATAATGGAGGTTTCCTCCGGCACGGCAGATGCCGCTGTTATAGACTATGTTACCGGCATCGGTTCAATAGGCGAGGGCACCAACTATACAAATATAGTTATGGTAAGCGGCGCGAATTTTGCAGATGAGGAATACGGTATCGCTTTCAGAAAAGACAGCGATATAACTCCCGAGGTTAACAAAGCAATCGACGAGCTTGCAAAGGACGGTACTCTCAGAACCATCGCAGAAAAATATAAACTCGGCGGTCAGCTCCTTGTAGGCTGAAAAAACTAAAAAATAACTTTTTGAGGCGGCGGCGCGTCTGCGCTGGCCGTCTAAAAGTTTGTTTAAGGTGAAGTTATGGACTCTTTTGTGAATATATCAATGGAGCTTTTAAAGGGGTTCTGCGAGAATTTGAAGCTGTTTTCGTTGACACTTCTGTTTTCTGTTCCCGCAGGACTTCTTGTTATGTTTTGCTCTATATCAAAATTCAAGCCGCTTAAGTGGCTTTCTAAGACCTTTGTATGGATAATTCGCGGCACACCGCTTATGCTCCAGCTTTTTGTTGTGCTGTATGTTCCGGGGCTTTTGTTTAACACACCTATCAAAGTGCGTTTTACGGCGGCTCTGATAGCGTTTGTAATAAATTACGCCTGCTATTTTTCCGAGATTTACCGCGGCGGTATTGAGAGCATTTCAAAGGGTCAGTACGAGGCAGGGCAGGTTCTCGGTATGACAAAGCCGCAAATATTTTTTAAGGTAATACTTTTGCAGGTGGTAAAGAGAATAGTTCCGCCGATGAGCAACGAAGTAATAACCCTTGTAAAAGATACTTCCTTGGCAAGGGTAATAGCCGTTGCGGAAATAATAATGGCTGCCGACAGGTTTTCGGCACGCGGAATAATTTGGCCGCTGTTCTATACAGGTGCGTTTTTCTTGATATTTAACGGCTTGCTGACTGTTATCTTTAATAAGATTGAAAAGAAACTCGATTATTTCAGAGTTTAATTTATGACTGTACTTGAAGTAAACAATATACATAAAAGATTTGGTAAAACCGATGTCTTAAAGGGCATTGATTTTAAAATAGAAGAGGGAGAGGTAGTCTCCGTCATAGGCTCCTCCGGCAGCGGTAAAACTACCCTTTTGCGCTGCATAACAGGACTTGAATCTGCAGACGAGGGAAGAATTTCCGTAGGCGGAAGAGTTACGTTTGACAGCGAACGTAAGGAGAAGCTGTCAAGAGAAGAAAAGCGTGAAAATCAGCTTTGCACAGGGCTTGTTTTTCAGTCATTTAATCTTTTTCCGCAGTATACGGTTCTTCGCAACGTAACGCTTGCCAAAGAGCTTTTGGTAAAAGAAGAGTGTAAAAAAAATAAGCTCTCACGCGAAGATAAAAAGAATAAGCTTGCCGCTATCAGCACCGAAGCGATAAAAATAATTGAAAGTGTAGGCCTCAGGGATAAGACGGAAAATTATCCGTGCGAGCTCTCCGGCGGTCAGCAGCAGCGAGTCGCGATAGCGCGCGCACTTATGCTGTCTCCGCAGCTTTTATGTTTTGACGAGCCCACAAGTGCTCTTGACCCCGAAATTACCGGTGAGGTTTTAAATGTTATCAGAAAACTCGCACAGGACGGCAAGACCATGCTTATAGTCACCCACGAAATGGGATTTGCCCGCGAGGTTTCAAATAAGGTCATATATATGCATGAGGGCGTTATCGCGGAAGAGGGAACACCGGATTTTTGACAATCCGAAGAGCGATCGCCTAAAATCATTCTTAAATTCCACCCTCAGAATATAATCACGTAAACTTACCGCCTCCGCAAAGGAACGTGGGGCAGACGGATATAAAAAAACCACTCGCTGTGCGGGTGGTTTTTTTATTTGCTGTGCCGGCCTTAAAACGGTCGGTGCTTTTATTTTTGCTTGTAATGTTTAAGGAAGTCTTCAAATTCCTCGCAAGCTTTATTAAGCTGCTTTACTGTGGGCAGGTACACTATTCTCACATGGTCGGGCGTGGGGTAGTTGAATGCGCTTCCCTGAACCAAAAGAATCTTTTTGCTTACAAGGAAATCATATACCATCTGCTCGTCGTTTTTGATGTTGTATTTTTTGCTGTCTATTTTCGGGAAGATGTAAAATGCCGCCTTGGGTTTCATTGCCGAAACGCCGTCAATGCTGTTTAACGCACTCCAAACGGCTTCGCGCTGCTCGTATATTCTGCCGCCGGGCAAAAGCAATTCGTCAATGCTCTGATAGCCGCCTAATGCAGTCTGTATAATTTCCTGAGCCGGAACGTTAGAGCAAAGGCGCATGGATGATAGCAGATTCAATCCGTCAATATAGTCTTTTATAGGTGCTTTGTTGCCGCTTATGCACATCCAACCGCAACGGAATCCCGCTATTCTGTGCGATTTTGAAAGTCCGTTAAAGGTAATGCACGGAATATCCGGAGCGAGAGAGGCTATCGAAATGTGTTTTAACGAATCCATAACAAGTCTGTCATATATCTCGTCCGAAAAGATTATGAGCTGATGACTGCGCGCCACCTCGACTATTTCTTTAAGTATCTCTTCCGAGTAGAGCGCGCCTGTGGGATTGTTCGGGTTGATAATTACGATGCCCTTGGTTCTGTCGGTGATTTTTTTCTTGATGTCGTCAATGTCGGGGTTCCATTCGTTCTGCTCATCACAGATATAGTGAACGGCATTTCCGCCTGCAAGCGTTACCGCAGCTGTCCACAAGGGGTAGTCGGGGGCGGGGACAAGTATTTCATCACCGTTGTCAAGGAGTCCTTGCATTGACATTGTTATAAGCTCGCTGACGCCGTTTCCCGTGTATATGTCGTTAATTCCGACATTCGGCAAATTTTTGAGCTGCGAATACTGCATTATCGATTTTCTTGCCGAAAAAATACCCTTTGAGTCCGAATAGCCCTCTGCGTCGCGCAGGGTGTATATCATATCGTGAATTATTTCGTCGGGAGCGGAAAAGTTAAATGGTGCCGGG
>OICZ01000945.1_pt1 | contig 9707 bp, 7 predicted proteins | sample 1581461 | NCBI WGS metagenome assembly OICZ01 (sample SAMEA3882548, study PRJEB24775) | human gut metagenome | biome: human-associated habitat; feature: intestine environment; material: feces | place: Netherlands | collected 2009/2010 | reverse complement strand
TATGCACTTGATGTGGCAGTAAACAAACGACAGGGTAAACGTTCAGACTTGATAAAAAGTATTGAGAAAAACCTTGAAATCCTTAGTAATGATGCGGTTTCCGAAACTTTGTCTCAATTTGATACAAAGTTAGATACTACTCAAGAAATAGGAGATAAATATGGTATATCGAGAGCTACAGTAGCAAGATTATTGAGAATAGATACTCTTATCTATGAACTGAAAACAAGGATTGATGATGGTGAAATTGCAGTAAATGCCGGAGTGGAACTATCATATTTAACTCAACAGGAACAGGAAATAATTGATGAAGTGATTTGTGAATTTAATTACAAGTTAGACATTAATAAATCAAAACAATTAAGGGAGCTATCGAAGTCGGGCAAGCTAAATAAGGTTACTGCGGTTGATGTATTCGAGGGACGATATAAAAAGCCTAAAACAAGCAGTAAACCGTCTGTTAAAGCTGTTACGTTAAAGCCAAAGTTCCTTTCAAAATATTATGCGGCAGATGTACCGCAAAATGTAATTGAAGAAGAAATTGAAACGTCAATAGATGTATGGCAGAAGATAAAAGATAAATTCAATGGCTTATCCATTGAAGAAATAAAAGAACAAGTGGAAACTTTACTTGAAGAAAATATATAATAAATTTTCAAAGGGAGTTTTATTGGACAGTAAAAAAATTATAATTTAATCAGGAGGAAAAATAAAATGAAAGCAATAGGTGTAGTAAGAAAGGTCGATGAACTTGGACGTATCGTAATTCCGGTGGAGTTAAGAAGAAATATGGACATTGAGGTTAAAGACTCATTGGAAATATATACAGAAGATAATTGTATAATTCTAAAGAAGTATGAACCGTCATGTATATTCTGCGGTGAGGCAAAAGATATAATTCAGTTTAACGGTAAAAATGTTTGTAAGCATTGCATAGAGGAGATTGTAAGTAAATGCGAATAATAAGCATTGATATTGGAATGAATAACTTTGCAGCCATAACCAATAATATCGGCAAAGAACCTAACCTAATCAGAGGTAAGGTTCTTAAAGCCGAAAATCAATGGTACAACAAAATAACACAACCGTTAAGGCAGCAGCTTAAACAGGCATACGATATTAAACAAAGAGAAAAATTAAGCGAAAATATCAATAAACTTGCAAAAAAGACTATTGAGCATATATTTGAATATTTTTGGTCGGTAAGCGAGTGGATTATCAATTACTGTATAGATAACAAAATTGATACACTGCTTATCGGACAATACAAAATGCTTGTACGAAAAGATTATGTTACAATTCCTTACGGATATTTCTATTCATTATTGGAAACAAAATGTGTATATCACAATATAAAATTTGTTCTTGTCAATGAACGATATACTTCAGGAACATCATTTTTTGATGGCGAACCGCCAACAAAGGAATTTTACAACAAGGAACGAAGAATATATAAGCATCTTTGGAAATGTAATAACGGAGAATGTGTTAATGCAGATGTGAATGACAGCTATCAAATTATGCGAAAAGTATATCCGCAATTATTTGATAAAGGTGTTGAAGGGTATTTGAAAGACCCTAAAGTAATCAATATTAAAATAGACAGAGATAAAGGAGATATAAAAAATGAACGCAACGGAATTTGAAAGAGAACTGAATAAATTAACTGAGGATTTGGCTGAAAAATATATTAAATTAAGAGATTTAGAACGTGCCGGGTATAAAGATGAAAAATTAATGGATATGCTATTCTATGGACACGTTGCTCGTGTTGAAGCAAGACGGATTCAGGAAGAATTTTTCCCAATGGCAGAAAACAGCGAAGAAATTGTTATGACATTACTTAATGAAAATTTCGTTTATGAAGAAGTTGATTACAGTAATGAAGTTGATGATACATCGGTACAATATGCAAAAGTAGGATTGTTCCTATATGTAGAATATGAATTGTACAAGCAGATTGATGCTATTGAAGAATCAATAGGTGATGAAGTTGAACTTAGACTTTTTTAAGATTGTTCGGAGGTGCAGAAGATAATGTCTATAATAGAAGATTACAAGGTATTAGTCAAAAATGGTACTGAAAAAATATTATCGAACGGCGGTGAATGGAATAAATGGTTGAAGTTTGCCGGAAATACATATACATATGATGTAAACAACAGTATTGCAATATATATGCAAAATCCTAAAGTAACAGCAGCTGCTGAATTGACGGAATGGAACGATTACAGCCGTAGAGTTCACAAAGGTCAAAAAGGAATTATGATATATAAAGATGGCAGAATAAGATATATATTTGACATTTCACAAACATATTATACGGGCGGTAAGAAGTACGGCAGATGGTCTATTTCGGAAACGCACAAATTTATAAATTTCATAAATCAAAAATACGATATAGATAATAAAAATTTTGACGAATATCTTGCTTCTATGATAGCTTACCTTGCACATGATAAAAACAATTCAGATATATTGTTTCAAAGTGTACGGTGTATGGTATCCGAAAGAGCCGGAGTTGCATATACAGACAATAATTTATCTGATATGTTTAATGCACTTATGACAGATGAAAGAAAATATATATTAACTGAAACACATAATATTTCATCGAAAATATTACATAAAATAGAACGTGAAAACAAGCAATATAAAATTTGGAGGAAAGAAAATGAACAAGGAACTATTAATACAGGTGTCCAAGAGAACGCAATTGACAGTGAAACAGGAATTGCCGACAAAAGCATTCTTGACGGAGAAACAAATAAACCGCAGACTATCAGTAGGAAGTTACGGACGCAGACTGATGGAGTGGATGCAAGAGGAACAGCCGGAGAGGTATCAACAGCTGTTACAGGAGGGCGATCTGTTTCCGATATTAGTCGAAGTTCAAGTGGAAGCGAGCCAAACGAAAGACAATATGGTGGACGAGATGTTGAACGATCCGGAAATCAAAGCGATGGATTGGTTGGAGAGATCAAAAGTGATAACGTTACAGTCGGATTTGATAGATCAGCAGATTATGAGAGAAATAGTATTAATTCCGAGATAAAATCAGATTATGAACAAATGGACTTGTTCAAAGATGAGAAAGACGAAAATGATACAACGGGTTTTACAGATGAGGAAATCAATGAACTTCTCAAAAAGGGTAGTGGCTTTGAAAATGGCAAAAAACGTATTTATTCCTTTTTTGAAGAAAACTATAATACACAAGAGCGTGCTAAATTCTTAGCTAATGAATACGGAGTTGGTGGTAGATATGCAAACGGCTTAAATGAAACACATAGCGGAAAAGGTATAACATACAGTAAGGGCGATATTTATCGCCCTTCTTCTGTTATTAGACTTACATGGACTGATGTTTCAAAAAGAATTGATAATTTAATTCAAAATGATGAATATCTTGATGTAGAAGAAAAACAAAATGCTGATGCTGAAAGTCAAATCAATTTATATAAAGTGGGAGATTTTTATGAAGTATATGGTGATGAAGCAGCTCAAGCATCGGAAATATTGGATATAAAATTAATTTCCAAAGTTGTTGATGGTGAAGAAATACAGATGGCGGGATTTCCTCAACACGTTTTAGACAGATATACGGAAATACTTGCAGAGCAGGGATATGAAATAAATATTAACGAACAAGCTCCGGAAGCACAAGAAGTGACAAGTTTGAGATTGTCGCAGCAAGACATACTAAAACAAATGCTGATATATGGGTTGTATCACTTAATGAGAGGATTGATAGTGACGAATTTAAAAAACTTGCTATTGACGTAAATAAAGTCGGAGGTTATTATTCAAGGTTTCCCAAAACTTTGGACGGTAAATCAATTTCAGGTTTCGTATTTAAGAGCGAACCGACAGAAAAAGAGTTATCTGTTTTCAATGATTTCTTTAATGATGAAAAATCGGAAGAGGTTACAGAAGAAAAAGTCGATACTGCTGAAATAAATGATACTGAAGTTGAAATGGCAGAACCTGAAATAATTGAACCCGAAATGATTGCACTTGAAACTGACACAAAACCTGATTTACAAGTCGGAGATGTAATTGAATACAACGGCAAGCAATGGCGAGTATCTCAAACAGGATTTAATATGAGCTTTGAAAATCTTGATGAGAATGATAGTGAGCAAATGTTTTCTCATATCGGAGGTATGGAAAGTTTCAAGGCGAGTCGAGATTATACTTTAATAACAGAAAAAGAAATTGCAGAGAAAAATGTTGATACTGCTGAAATAAATGATATTGAAGTCGAAACGGCAGAACCCGAAATGATTACACCTGAACCGGAAACAAAACCTGATTTACAAGTCGGAGATGTAATTGTAAAAGATGTCACAAAGAATATTGAAACAACGGAACGTTTGAATTACAGAATACAAATTGACGAAAACACAAAAACAGCGGGTAAAAAATATGCAGGCAATGTTTTAGCAATCAGAACGTTAAAACGAATTGAAAAAGAAAATCGTCTTGCAACTCCTGAGGAGCAAGACATACTATCACAGTATGTTGGATGGGGTGGTCTTGCAGATTGCTTTGATGAAAGGCATTTCAAATACAAAGAACTAAAAGCACTACTTACCGATGAAGAATATGTAGCAGCACGTTCAACAACGTTAAATGCACATTATACATCTCCGGTTATAATTAAAGAAATGTATACGGCTATTTCAAATATGGGATTTAAAGAGGGCAACATTTTAGAATCATCTTGCGGAATCGGTAATTTTATGGGACTGATTCCTGATGAAATGGGTAACAGTAAATTCTATGGCGTAGAAATTGATGATTTAACCGGACGCATAGCAAAGCAATTATATCAGAAAAATGAAATAATAATAGATGGTTTTGAAAATACAAAATTCAAAGACAATACATTTGATGTTGCAATAGGCAATGTTCCATTTGGTAATTATCGTGTAAATGATGTTGTATATAATAAATACAATTTCTTAATACACGATTATTTTTTTGCAAAGAATATTGACAAAGTTAGACCGGGCGGTATATTGGCACTGATAACTTCCAAAGGTACTCTTGATAAAGCAGATAGCAAGTGCAGAAGATATTTAGCTGAAAGAGCTGACCTTGTCGGAGCAATAAGACTGCCGGATAATGCCTTTAAAAATGCCGGAACAGATGTTACAACCGATATTATATTCTTGCAAAAAAGAGAAGAAATGCGAACCGATAACTTCCCTGAATGGGTTGATATTGATGAATATGCAGAGGGCATAAACATCAATAAATACTTTATATCGCATCCTGAAATGATACTTGGGGATATGGAGCTTAAGAGTTCAAGATTTGGATTTGAAACTGCGTGTAAAATGCGTGACGGTGCAGATATGCAAGAAGAATTGCATAATGCAGTAATGACATTATCCGCACACATATCAGAAAACAATATAAGCAATGACATTGAATTGCAAACGAATGATGTCAATTTGAATAATGTACGAAATCTAACATATGTAGAGCAAGATAATAAAATATATTATTATAAAAATGGTAGTTTAACAGTTCCTGACGATTTAAACGGTACAAAAGAAGAAAGAATTAAGGGACTTAATCAAGTTCGAAAAATAGCAAGAAAAGTTATTGATATTCAGACTTTCGGTTGTACTGAGGAAGAACTAAAAAAGGAACAATATGAGCTGAATAAAAGATATGATGAATACACCAATAAATACGGATATATTCATTCAAGAGGTAATAAACAGGCATTTGCTGCTGATGTAGATTTGCCATTGCTATTGTCTTTGGAGAATGTAGACGAGGATGGAAATATAACAAAAGCTGATATGTTTTCAAAACAAACTATTCGCCCATATATTCCTATTGAAAGTGCTGATAATGCTGTTGACGGATTAAAAATATCGTTAGCTGAAAAGGGAAAAGTCGATATAAAATACATCAGTATGCTTACACATCAAAACCAAGATGAAGTCGTACAGGAACTTGACGGATTGATATATAAAAATCCAATACGCAGTAATACAGATGATATATATACCGGATATGAAACGGCTGATGAATATCTTTCAGGCAATGTGCTTGAAAAGCTTGAAACAGCAATACGTTTAAATAATAACGGGATATATGATAAAAATATCGACGCTTTAAATGCAGTTCAGCCTGAACCGCTGACAGCCGTAGATATTCCTTGGAAAATAGGATTATCGTGGATTTCAGTTGAAGATTATCAACAATTTCTATATGACACTCTTGATACAAGATATTATTTGCGTGATGATAATTATAATTCTTTTAATAGCATCAGTATTAGGTATAATAATTACACAAATACATGGACTATATACAACAAGCAAGCAGATAACAGTAACTTAAAGGTAACAACAGAATTCGGAACATCAAGAAAAAATGCTTATGAAATTATGGAAGATAGCTTAAATCTTCAAAATTGTGTTGTTCGTGACAGACACGATGATGGTGAAAGGGTCTGGTATACAGTAAATTCAGAAGAAACCGCAAAAGCTCAAGAAAAGCAAGCTGTTTTGAGAGAAAAGTTTTCAGAGTGGGTTATGGAGCATCCTGATATTCGTAATAAATATGTTGATTATTATAACAGAACATACAATAATACACGATTGCGACAGTATGACGGTTCACATCTTGCTTTTCCGGGAATGTCACCGGCAATACAACTTAGAGAACATCAGGTTAATGCAGTTGCAAGAGTTTTATACAGTGATACAAATGCTTTACTTGCTCATACAGTTGGTGCGGGAAAAACATATGAAATAGCCGCAAGCTGTATGGAGCTTAAAAGACTTGGCTTGGCAAAGAAAAGTATGATAGTTGTTCCAAATCATTTAACCGAACAATGGGGCAGTGAATTTATGCAGTTATATCCGGGAGCAAATATCCTCGTTGCAACAAAAAAAGACTTTGTAAAAGATAAACGACAGGCTTTCTTTTCTAAAATAGCGATGGGCGATTGGGATGCCGTTATTATAGGTCATTCACAATTTGAAAAAATACCTATATCAAACGAACGTCTTGCAAATGAAATTTCGTTAGAAATTGAAAAAATAACTGCTGCTATTGAGGATTTAGGCAGTGCCGACGGAAGAAGATTTTCTGTCAAGCAACTTGAAAGTAAAAAGAAAAATCTGCAAGCAAAATACGAGGAGCTTACTGCACAAGAAGTGAAAGATGATATATTCTGTTTTGAACAGCTTGGTGTCGATTATATGTTTGTGGATGAAGCACATATGTTTAAAAATTGTATGATAACTACAAAGTTATCTAACGTGGCGGGATTATCAACCACATCATCAAATAAATCAATGGATATGCTTTGGAAATGTAAATACTTATCTGAAATACAAAACGGTAGGGGTGTTGTGTTTGCAACAGGTACACCTATTTCAAACAGTATTACGGAAATGTATGTAATGCAAAGATATTTGGATAATGGACTTCTTGAACGAAACGGATTCGGATTCTTTGATAACTGGGTTGCGATGTTCGGAAACATTACAACAGGCTTGGAACTTGCACCGGAGGGTACAGGCTACAGAATGAAAAACAGATTATCAAAATTTGATAATCTGCCGGAACTGATGAAAATGTTTTCGCATTTTACTGATGTTCAAACAGGCGATATGCTAAAACTTCCCGTTCCGGAACATACAATGCACAATGTTGCATTAGAACCGGACGAATTTACGCAAGATATAATGATGACATTTGTTGAACGTGCGGCAGCTATACGAGATAGAAAGGTAGAACCTGAGATTGACAATATGCTTAAAATCACAAACGAGGCAAGAAAACTTGCTCTTGATCCTAAACTTATAGATAATGATGCACCGATGAGCAGAAAAGTTGAAGCTTGTGCTGAAAATGTATATAACATCTATAAGAATACAACAGAAACAAGAGGTACTCAACTTGTTTTCTGCGATTTAGGAACACCTAAAGATGGAGTTGATATAAATGATACCACTTACGGCAGGCTGATAAATGCCCTTGTAGAAAAGGGAGTAAAGCGAGATGAAATTGCAGTGATACACACAGCAAAAACAGATGTTCAAAAAGCCGATATGTTTTCAAAAATGCGAAGCGGTCATTATCGAGTTATGATAGGTTCGACAGATAAAATGGGAGCAGGTACTAACTGCCAGAAACGACTTGCAGCACTTCATCACATGGACTGCCCTTGGCGTTCATCAGACATTGAACAACGTGAGGGCAGAATCTTAAGGCAAGGAAACATGAATGAACACGTTGATATTTACAGATACGTTGTTAAAAATACCTTTGACGCTTACTTGTGGCAAATCGTTGAGAATAAACAGAGATTTATAAATCAGGTTATGCGTGGAGATATAGGCTTGAGAAGTTGTGAAGATGCTGATGAAACAGTTCTTTCTTTTGCTGAAATAAAGGCTTGTGCAACCGGAGATATTCGCATAAAGGAAAAGATGGAACTTGATATTAAAGTACAAAAACTAAGTGCTTTGAAAGCGGCATACACAAAGAATAAGTTGCTTTATGAAGATACAATACAAAAGTATCCAATCAAAGAAAAACAAATTCTTGCACATAAGCAGAAAATTGAAAGTGATATTGCTATGCGTGATAAAGCATCTTCTAACAACTTTAAGGTGAATGGGATAGAATATGATGAACGTGTTGCATCCGGAACAAAAATAATTGATGTATCACAAAAAGTTGTGGAAGGTACAGTTATAGGAGAGTATAAAGGTTTTGAAATACAGAAAGCACAGCCGTACCATCTTAATATAGTAGGGCAATGCACATATAACATAGAGTGCAGTAGTGATCCGGTTGGTATGACGATGAGGATTGAAAACTGCGTTAAAGGCTTAGAGAAAGAAGTTGATATTTGTAACAATAATATTGATAATCTTCAAAATAACTATAACCATGCTAAGAACAATATAAAATTGCCGTTTGAACACGAAGATGAATTAAATGATTCGTTGATACGACAAAGAGAATTGGAGCGAGAATTAGACTTGTCGGCTAATAAGTCTAATTCAGAAGATATGGAAATGTAGACGTTTTTACGTCTTTTTTTATTTCCTGAGAGGAGCAAAAGATGAATATAACATTAGAGATTTTATGTACAATTGCAACTTTTGCATTATATGCAATATTAGATATCGTAGGTGAACAAAAGAAGCAACTTGAGCAAAATGGAGATATGTTAAAGGCAAAACTATATTTGATTCTATTTGTATTTATACGAACAATATTGAATTTGTTCTGTATATTTGGAATGTATAAAATGTTAAAAATAATATTTTAGGAGGCGATTGATATGGCGGACTATGTTTCAAAAGATATGATAAATAAGGCTATGCAAGTTGATTTGCTTGAATATGCCAAAAGCCTTGGTATGGAATTTGAAACAAGAGGCAGTAACAACGTCAAAAAATATGTACTACCGCTTTTCGACAGGAACGGGCGGTAATGTAATCAACTTTGCGATGGAGCAGAACGGCTGGACTTTTCAGCAAGCCGTAAGGGCATTGTGCGGTGAAGAAATTCAAAAATCAGTGCCTAAACAAACATATACTCCGGCAAAGCAAATACCGGAGCATAAAGAAAAAATGATACTGCCGAAAGCAAACTCTGATGCACACAGAGCATTTGCATATCTTGTTAAAACACGTCATATTGATAGTCAAATTGTA
>OICZ01000940.1_pt1 | contig 9748 bp, 8 predicted proteins | sample 1581461 | NCBI WGS metagenome assembly OICZ01 (sample SAMEA3882548, study PRJEB24775) | human gut metagenome | biome: human-associated habitat; feature: intestine environment; material: feces | place: Netherlands | collected 2009/2010 | reverse complement strand
GCCCGAGCCCGAGCCGGCAGAGCCCACGACGGCTGACCTCTACGCCCGTCGTCCCCGCAAGCGCAAGGCCGTCGTCGACCAGCTCGCTCGTGAGCTCGAGGCCGAGGACGACGCCGATGCCCCGAAGGGAGGCGATGAGTAATGCCTATCGGACCTGCGCGTATGCCGCTCTTCGATCACCTGGGAGAGCTCCGTCGCCGCCTGACCATCGTGGTCGTGTCGGTGTTTGCCGCCGCCATCGTGCTGTATTTCGCCACGCCTGTAGTGCTCGACATCCTGGAAGATCCCATCCGCTCCTTTGTGCCGGACGGTAAGTTCTACATCACCACCACGCTCGGCGGCTTTGGTCTGCGCTTTTCGCTGGCCATCAAGATGGCTGTCGTCATGTGCACGCCTATGATTATCTGGCAGATTTTGGCGTTTTTCCTGCCGGCGCTTCGCCCCAACGAGCGCAAGTGGGTCGTGCCCACGGTGCTCGCCTCGACGGTGCTGTTCTTCCTGGGCGCCATTTTCTGCTATTTCATCATCATCCCGGCGGGCTTTGAGTGGCTTATCGGCGAGACCTCGGCCGTCGCCACGGCGCTGCCCGACCTGGAGAACTACGTCAACATGGAGCTGCTCTTTATGATCGGCTTTGGCGTGGCGTTTGAGCTGCCGCTCATCATCTTCTACCTGTCCGTCTTCCACATCGTGTCCTACGCGGCCTTCCGCGGCGCCTGGCGCTACGTGTACGTGGGCCTGCTTGTGGGCTCGGCTGTGATTACGCCCGACGGCTCGCCCGTTACGCTGGGCCTCATGTATGGTGCCCTGCTCTCGCTCTACGAGATTTCGCTCGCCATTGCCCGCGTGGTCATTACCGCGCGCGAGGGCAAGGAGGGCTTGTTTGTGAGCCGTCTGGACCTGTTCTCGGACGATGAGGACGACGAGGAGTAAATCGGTATGCACGAGGTTGGCATTGTCAACGGCATACTCGATACAGTGATTCGCGCGGCGCGTGGGGCGGGGGCCTCGCGCGCCGTTTTGGTAACGCTGCGTATCGGGGATATGACCGAAGTTGTGCGCGAGGCGCTCGACTTTGCGTGGGAGACATTTCGCGATGAGGACCCGCTCACGCGAGGCTGCGAGCTTGCCGTGGAGGAAGTCCATCCACAAAGCGAGTGTCTGGACTGCGGGGAGGTCTTTGAGCACGATCGCTTCCATTGCCGCTGTCCCCAATGTGGCGGCGCCAACGTGCGTCTGCTGCACGGCCGCGAGCTCGACATCGCAAGTATCGAAATCGAAACCCCCGACGATTAGCCCGCTAGCCATCTGGTGATGGGGTATAAAGGGGCCAAAGTAAGGAGTGCCGAGTATGGCTGAGAAAACGATTGATATCGCGTCGCCGATTCTGTCGCGCAACGAGCGCCTGGCAGATCAGCTGCGACAGCGATTTAAAGAGACAAACACCTATGTGATCAATGTGTTGTCGAGCCCCGGTTCGGGCAAGACCACCACGATCCTGGGCACCAACGAGCGCCTGCGTGACAAGGCGGGCCTGCGTTGCGCCGTCATCGAGGGCGATATCGCCTCGGATGTCGACGCCATCACCATGAAGGAAGCCGGCATGCCCGCCATCCAGATCAACACGGGCGGCCTGTGCCACCTCGAGGGCAACATGATCATGGAGGCCGTCGACGCGTTCGACCAGGCTGTGGGTCTGGAAAACATCGACGTCATCTTTATCGAAAACGTGGGCAACTTGGTCTGCCCGGTCGACTTTGACCTGGGCGAGAACCTGTCCATCATGATTCTCTCGGTGCCCGAGGGCGACGACAAGCCCATCAAGTACCCGGGCATCTTCCAGCACGCCGGCGCGCAGCTGCTCAATAAGGTCGACGTGGCCCCGGCTTTCGATTTTGACATGGATAGGTATACTAAGACACTCGATGACCTCAATCCGCAGGCGCCGCGGTTTGCCGTGAGCGCGCGCAAGGGCGAGGGCATGGATGCCTGGTGCGATTGGCTCATCGGGCAGATCGAGCAAGCAAGGGCGTAAATCGGCCGCCATACGGGCGGGCGTAGCCGCAGAGACACGAGATAGGAGCCTCTTTTGAAGCTCATCATCGCCGAGAAAAACGACGCCGCGCGTCAGATCGCCGAGCGTCTGTCCATGGGTAAGCCCAAAAAGGACAAGGTGTACAACACCGCCATCTACCGTTTTGAGTGGAAGGGCGAGGAGTGCGTGACGATCGGCCTTGCCGGTCACATCCTTGCGCCCGATTTTTGCGACAGCGTGCTGTTCGATAAAAAGCTGGGCTGGTATTCGGTTACCGAGGACGGCGAGATGCTGCCGGCCGACATGCCCGATGGCCTGGCTCGTCCGCCCTACGACACTAAGCGCAAGCCGTTTCTTGCCGACGGTATCTCCATCAAGGGCTGGAAGCTCGAGAGCCTGCCTTATCTCACCTGGGCACCCGTCATTAAGCTGCCGGCCGAGAAGGAGCTCATTCGCTCGCTCAAGAACCTTGCCAAGAAGTCCGACAGCGTCATCATCGCCACGGACTTCGATCGCGAGGGCGAGCTGATCGGTTCGGACGCCCTCAACAAGGTGCGCGAGGTTGCGCCCGACTTGCCGGTCGCCCGCGCCCAGTATTCTTCGTTTACCAAGGCCGAGATTACGCAGGCCTTTGATAATCTCGTCTCGCTCGACCAGAACTTGGCCGACGCCGGCGAGAGCCGTCAGCACATCGACCTCATTTGGGGTGCGGTGCTCACGCGCTACCTGACGCTCGCCAAGTTTGGCGGCTTTGGCAACGTGCGCTCCGCCGGCCGCGTGCAGACACCGACGCTTGCCCTGGTGGTCGAGCGCGAGCGCGAGCGCATGGCGTTTGTGCCCGAGGATTATTGGCAGATCCGCGGCATGGGCGCCGCGCAGGGTGCTGCCGAGGACGACCGCTTTAAGATTGCGCACAAGACGGCGCGCTTTACCGACAAGGATGCTGCCGAGACGGCGTACGGCCATGTTGACGGCGTTGCGACGGCAACCGTTGCCGCGGTGACCAAGCGTTCGCGTAAGCAGCAGCCGCCCACGCCGTTCGCGACGACCTCGCTGCAGGCTGCCGCCGCGGCCGAGGGCATCTCGCCTGCGCGTACGATGCGCATCGCCGAGTCCCTCTACATGGCGGGCCTCATCAGTTACCCGCGTGTCGATAACACCGTGTACCCCGCGACGCTCGATCTGGGCGCCGTGGTGAGCGACCTGGCAAAGATCAACCCGGCGCTGGCGCCCGTGTGCAAAAAGGTGCTCGCCGGTCCCATGAAGCCCACGCGCGGCAAGGTCGAGACCACCGACCACCCGCCTATCTATCCTACGGGCGAGGGCGATCCGTCCACGCTCGACGGCGGCCAGCGCAAGCTCTACGACCTCATCGCCCGCCGCTTCCTAGCGACGCTTATGGGTCCCGCGACCATCGAGAACACCAAGCTCGAGCTCGACGTCAACGGCGAGCCGTTCGTGGCCTCGGGCGACGTGCTCGTGACCCCTGGCTTCCGCGAGGCCTATCCGTACGGCCTTAAGCGCGATGAGCAGATGCCGCCGCTGGAGCAGGGCGATACGGTCGACGTGTTCGACATTAAGCTCGAGGCCAAGCAGACCGAGCCGCCCGCGCGCTACAGCCAGGGCAAGCTCGTGCAGGAGATGGAGAAGCGCGGCCTGGGTACCAAGTCCACGCGCGCGAGCATCATCGAGCGCCTGTACGCCGTGCGCTACCTCAAAAACGATCCCGTGGAGCCGAGTCAGCTGGGCATCGCCATCATCGATGCACTGACGCAGTTTGCCCCGCGCATCACGAGCCCCGATATGACCAGCGAGCTCGACGGCGACATGACCCGCGTCGAGCGCGGCGAGGACACCGAAGAGCATGTCGTGACGCACTCGCGCGCGCTGCTGGCTGGCGTGCTCGACGAGCTGCTCAAGCATACGCAGGAGCTGGGCGACGCCATCAGCGACGCCGTCACGGCCGATGCGCGCGTGGGCGCTTGCCCCAAGTGCGGCAAGGACCTGGTTATGAAGACGAGCGCCAAGACCCGTGGCAGCTTCATTGGCTGCATGGGCTGGCCCGACTGCGACGTGACCTATCCGGTGCCGAGCGGCGTCAAGGTAAGCCCGCTCGAGGGCGAGGCAGCCGTGTGCCCCGAGTGCGGCGCGCCGCGCATTAAGTGCCAGCCGTTCCGCCAGAAGGCCTTCGAGATTTGCGTGAACCCCACGTGCCCCACCAACTACGAGCCCGACCTTAAGGTGGGCGAGTGCAAGGTGTGCGCCGAGGCCGGACGCCATGGCGACCTGATCGCGCACAAGAGCGAGAAGAGCGGCAAGCGCTTTATCCGCTGCACCAACTACGATGACTGCGGCGTGAGCTATCCTCTGCCGGCGCGCGGTAAGCTCGAGGCGACGGGTGAGACCTGCCCCGAGTGCGGCGCCCCCATCGTGGTGGTCAACACGGCGCGCGGCCCGTGGCGCATCTGCGTGAACATGGACTGCCCGACCAAGGAGAAGAAGCCCGCCCGCGGCCGCAAGACCACGACTAAGGCGAGCACGGCCAAGAAGACGACGGCTAAGAAAGCCACTGCCGCCAAGAAGACGACCGCGAAGAAGTCGGCTGCCAAGAAAGCAGCCGCCGACAAGTAACGGCGCAGTCGAAACATTGCCCAAAAAAACGAGCGAGGACCCCACGATCCTCGCTCGTTTTTTGACCGGCAGTTAGGGACGTTCCTTTTCTGCCGGCAGTTTAGGAACGTCCCTAACTGCCGGCTCGGGAACGACAAAGCGCTAGTTCACTTCGACGGGTTTGGCGCCGGGGTAGCGCTCCTCAAAGTCTAGGCGGTACTTATTGTCATTGGTGCCCGCCACGTTGTCGCGCGACAGCGGCGCCACGATCTCATTCTTGTGATCCGCAGGCTTGGTGTATTTCAGGCTGATCTCCCAGGCATCACAGATTGCGTCAATGCGGTGATCCAGGTCGTCATACAGGGCAACGATGTCCTTCCAGGAGCTGTAGTTCTTAGAGCTCGTCGGGACGTCCAGGTCCTCGACGATGTCGTAATACTGCTCGATGGTGTCCTCTGTGCGCTCGGCGACGTCGGCGAGATTTTGACGGGTGGTGCGATCTTCTTCCAGATAGCTGCCGTTGAAGTTCTGCGCGCAGCCACGGACGTAGTTATCGAGGTCTTCGAGCAAGTCGTAGTATTCGCTCAGTCGGCGGTAGAGGTTCTGCTCGGAGAGCGTTGCTTCGCCGCCATCCTCGTCGTCATCGTCATCATCGTCGTACAGGCTGTTGGGATCGCCGAGAGGCTTTAGGTCATCGTCGTCGACGTCATGGTGCAGCTTAGCTACCTCGGTAGTCGTCTGCGTGGCGGCGTTGTCGAAAGGCTTGATCACAAAGAAAACGACCAGGGCGATGATGATCGCCACCAGCACAACGATAACGGCGATAAGCGGCCCGATGCCGCTCTTTTTGGGAGCGGGGGTCTGTGGCGAAGCGGGCGCGTATGCGGGAGCCGGCTGCTGTTGGGGCGAGCCGCTCGCGACGGGTATGCGCTGCGTGGTCTCGACGGCCGCGGGGCCTGCGGCGGGGTCGGGGCGATAGGCGAGGGGGTCGTCCGCCTTGGCTTGCGGCGTATCGAGGGAACCGGTCTGCTCGAAAGCGGGCTGGCTATCGCTCGCGGTTGTTTGCTCAACGGGTGCACCGCACGAGGTGCAGAACTTGGCATTATCTGCAAGAAGCTTGCCGCACGAGGCGCAATACCGAGACATTGCCACTCCTTTCGCCACATTTCAATGCAATACGACGATTATACCCAGCGTCCAAAATTCCCCTTCATAAGTTGCGGTGAAATAGGGACTGTTTGGCGGTCTCAGAGCTTCAATCAGTCCCTATTTCACCGCAACTTTGGAAAGGCACCTTTAGCCATTGGGGACGCACCGAGCACTGGGGTATCATGGCTTGGTTGATATATCTGCATTTACGCGCCTTGTAGGAAGGGGCTGCGCCCATGGCTTTTGTGCCCGCTCAACATAGCTTCATTACGCTCGAGGGTGTCGATGGCGCCGGTAAATCTACGCAGGCGCGCCTGCTTGCCCGTGCGCTCGACCTTGCCGGCTACCAGGTTGTGACCCTGCGCGAGCCGGGCGGTACCGCCATCAGCGAAAAGATCCGTGCTCTGCTGCTCGACCCCGCCAATACGGCGATGGGCGATACTTGCGAGCTGTTGCTCTACGAGGCGGCGCGCGCCCAGCTAGTGCATGAGGTTATCGCGCCCGCCCTCGCGGCCGGCAAGGTGGTCCTGTGCGACCGCTTCTACGATTCCACGACCTGCTATCAGGCGTTTGCCGACGGCCTCGATCGCCAGATGGTGCGCGATGCCAACAACCTGGCCGTTGCGGGGACGCACCCGGCGCTCACACTCGTCTACCACATCACGCCCGAGCAGGCGGCGCTGCGCATGGCAGCCCGTGGCGCGGCAGATCGCATGGAGGCTAAGGGCATGGCCTTCCAAGAGCGCGTCTACCAGGGATTTTGCGCCATTGCCGCCGAGGAACCAAACCGCGTAAAGCTCATCGACGCGACCGCGTCCATCGAGGACGTCTTCGCGCGGACGGTCGAGCAGGTTCGCGTCTACGGCCTCGACATTTCCCAGGACGCCGTCACCGCTGCGCTTGCCCAGGAGGCCGAGTAACATGGCCCCCGCTCAGGCAAGTCTGCTGGCCAAGCTCGACACCCAAGAGCGCGTGCGCGACTTTTTGACCAATGCCGTCGCCAGCGGTCGCGCATCGCACGCCTACCTGTTTTTGGGCGCGCCCGGCGCGGGCAAGCTCGACGCCGCGTGGGCGCTCGCCCAAGCCTTCCTGTGCGAGCAGGATGGCTGCGGCTCATGCGATAGCTGCGTGCGCGTCGCCCGCCATACGCACCCCGACGTGCACTATTACACGCCCGAGAGCGCCACGGGCTACCTCATCGCCCAGACCCGCGAGCTGCTCGATGACGTGCCTCTGGCGCCCATCCGTGCCAAGGCCAAGGTCTACATCATCGACCGTGCCGAGCAACTGCGCGCCAACACCGCCAACGCGCTGCTCAAGACACTCGAGGAGCCGCCCGAGGGCGTTATGTTCATCCTGCTGGGCACCTCGGCAGACGTGATGTTGCCCACCATTGTGAGCCGCTGCCAGTGCGTGCCGTTTCGGCTGGTATCGCCTGCCGTCGCCGCGCGTGCCGTGAGCCGCGCTACCGGTCAGGATATCGCGCGTTGTCGCATAGCTGTTGCCGTGGCGGGGAGCCCAACGCGCGGCATCGAGTTCCTCAAGAGCGCCGAGCGCCAGGACGCCCGTCGCCAGATGGTCCGTGCCATCGACTCGCTCATCGCCGCCGACGAGGCCGATGTGCTCAGTCGCGCCAAGTCGCTCATCGTCGCCGTCAAGGCGCCGCTCGCCGAGGTCAAGTCCACACAGGAAAAGGTGCTCGAGCAAAATGCCGACTACCTGTCGCGTGGAGCATTGAAGCAGCTTGAAGACCGCAACAAGCGCGAACTCAACGCGCGCGAGCGTTCGGGTATCATGGAAGCGCTGGCGAGCGCGCGGACGCTCATGCGCGACGTGCTGCTGACGCTTCAGGATGAGGCGACAGACGTTGTGAACGAGGACGCGCGTGACACGATCGGGCGGCTTGCCGCGGCGACGAATGTTGCGGGTGCCACCCAGGCGCTCGAGGCGGTTGCCACCGCTGAGCGCAACATCGCCAGAAACGTTACTCCCCAGCTGGCCATCGAGGTCATGCTGTTCGATATCAGGAAGGCACTGAAATGCCGTTAGTCGTACCCGTTAAGTTTACCTACGCCTCGCGCGACCTGTGGTTCGACCCGCAGGATCTGGATATCCTCGAGGCCGATTATGCCATTTGCTCTACCGAGCGCGGAACCGAGATCGGCCTGGTTACGGCCGATCCCTTTGAGGTGCCGCAAGACGAGATCGGTCAGCCGCTCAAGCCCGTGTTGCGCGTAGCGAGCGACATCGACCTGCAGCTTGCCGATGACCTGGCTATCCAGGGTGACGAGGCCATGGTCGATTTCCGTCGTCTGGTCAAGGAGCTCGATCTCGAGATGAAGCCGGTCGGCGTCGAGTACCTGTTTGGCGGCGAGAAGGCCGTGTTCTACTTTGCGGCCGAGGAGCGCGTCGATTTTCGCCAGCTCGTCAAGGATCTGTCCTCGACGCTGCACATTCGCGTCGACATGCGCCAGATCGGCGTGCGCGACGAGACCCGTTTGGTGGGCGGCTATGCCCAGTGCGGCCAGGAGCTCTGCTGCACGCGCTTTGGCGGACAGTTTGAGCCTGTCTCGATTCGCATGGCAAAAGAGCAGGACCTGCCGCTCAACTCGTCCAAGATTAGCGGCGTCTGCGGCCGCCTGATGTGCTGCCTGCGCTACGAGTTCGAGGCGTACAAGGACTTTAAGAGCCGCGCGCCCAAAAAGAAGACGCTTATCGATACGCCGCTTGGCAAGGCGCGTATTCAGGAATATGACACGCCGCGTGAGCAGCTGGTGCTGCGCCTGGAGAACGGCAAGGTCTTTAAGGTCAACCTGGCCGATATGACCTGCTCGGAGGGCTGCAAAAAGAAGGCCGCCGAGCAGGGCTGCAACTGCCGCCCCGACTGCGTGACGCGCGACGTGCTCGAGCGCATCGAGTCGCCCGAGATGCGCCTGGCGCTCATGGAGCTCGATCGCGAGAACGGCGTCGACGTGGGCGATGGCCTGTCGAGTGCCGACCGTCTTGCCGGCACGTCGATGCCCAAGCGCCGTCGTCGCGATGCCGAATCCGATGCTCGCGCCGGTCAGGGCCAGGGCGAGGGCCGTGGCCGCGGAAAAGGCCGCGGTAAGGCCGAGACACCTGAGGCCGAGGGGGCGGCCGATGGCCGTCGCCGCCGCAAGCGCACGGCGTCCGTCGACAATGGCGAGACCGCGGGCAAGAACGCTTCCCGCGAGCGCGAGGCTCACCAGCCCCAGCAGCAAAACCGCGGCGGTGGCATGAACCCCACACGTCGCCGCCGTCGTCATCTGTCGAGCGAGGAGCGCGAGGACGCCTTTCGCGCCGCAGCTGCTCGCGAGGCCGGTGCCGCTTCCAAGGGCGCCTCGGCCTCCGATGCGCCTGTCGACAAGAGCGGCAAGTCACGTGGCGAGGAGGAGCGCGCGCCGCGTCCGCGCCGTCGCCATTCCTCGGGCGCGCAGCAGAAGCCCTCAGTGCCCTCCGTGGCCGATCAGGTCTCGGATGGCGAGGTCAAGGTCACGCGCCGTCGTCCCGGAGATGGCGGGGGAGCGGCTGCCAAGGCTTCGCGTGGCGCCGCTCGCGACGAGCGCGAGCCGCGCGAGAATCGCGGTGGCGAGGGCTCGGCCGACCAGGGTCAAAAGCGCCGTCGCCGTCGCCGTTCCCGCAAGCCGCGCCAGGATGGTGGCGAGGGCTCGACCCCGTCTTCGTCCGCACCACAACCGCCCGCCGGCGAATAACGCCCGCGAGCGGATTTAGCCCGCCTTGCCCCGAGCGCATCGGGGTATCATAGCGCCGAATCAACAACCCTCCCTGCGACCGAACGTAGGGAGGGTTGTGTCTTGAAGAGCCATCTGAACATATTGAGCTGTCTGCAGGGTGCCGGTGCCCTACCGTTTGCGGACGAATTGCTACCGTTTGCCGAGCGCGCGACGTACGAGGCGCTCGAGGCATTGTCGC
>OICZ01000936.1_pt1 | contig 9843 bp, 9 predicted proteins | sample 1581461 | NCBI WGS metagenome assembly OICZ01 (sample SAMEA3882548, study PRJEB24775) | human gut metagenome | biome: human-associated habitat; feature: intestine environment; material: feces | place: Netherlands | collected 2009/2010 | reverse complement strand
TGCAGGCATATGCGGTAAAGTGGCAAGATGTGGCACGAGTCGGCTCTGCATCAGGCGCATTTTTCCCGGCTGTTGCAAAATATGTGCTTGAAACAAAAAACGGATGGGTATGCGGTTGCGTACTGAGAGAAGACACTCTGATGCCAGAACATATTGTCAGCAATACGTGGGCTGATGTCCAACGTATGCAAGACTCCAAGTATGTTCAGAGTGATATGAAAGATTGCTACAAGAAAATTGAAGAGCTGCTTAAAACAGGTCAAACAATTCTTTTTACTGGGACTTCTTGCCAAGTTTCCGGGTTATATTCATTCTTGGATTGTAAAAAGATTAGCACGGAACGCTTGCTGACAATCGATTTCTTTTGCCACGGCGTTCCTTCTCCGAAAATATGGAGGGACTATTTGCATTTTTACGAGGAGAAGAAACATCGAAAGCCAATTGCATATCGCTTCCGAAGCAAGCGATATGGATGGGGTAGCTCGAGCAGAGGCTCGAGCCACCTGAATAGTATTACTTATAAAAATACTATTCAGGTGGCTAATCAAGATAATGTGTCTTGGGCATCTAGAATGTGGCGTACAGTTTTCTTTTCTAATTTATGCATCCGAAACTACTGTCATAGCTGCCCCTACGCAACGATTAACAAGCCTGCCGACTTTACTATGGGTGATTTTTGGGGAATTGAGAAATTTCATCCCGAATTTGATGATGGAAAAGGATGCTCGGTAGTGATTGCAAGAACGAAGAAGGCGCAATCCACAATGTCTAAGGTAGAGTGGCTTACAAGCGAAAAAGTAACCCTAGATGAGGCCATACAAAAACAGGCAAATGCGTTTGCACCAAGTACGGCAAACCAGCATAGGGCTGAGTTTTGGGATGATTATGGAAAATATGGATTCGAGTATTGTGCAAAAAAGTATTTTCTCTATACAACAAAAGATCGTGTAAAGGCAATTATAAAGAGAGTGTTATTTGCACTCAAAATACGAGATATTTATTGAATTATAAACGAAAATACTATTAAAAAAAAAATAAGATGGCTTCGTTGTGTGGAGTACAATGGGGTTTTATACTATGTTTGTGCCATGCAGTATAGCAGAAGGAAAATCAATATAATGGAATTGTACAAAAACAAATATTGGGATGAAAACAGAAATGTAAAAATAACTGTTTTGACCCCGACATATAATCGAAAAGATACGCTGTTAAGGACAATCCGGTCAATCGAAAACCAGGTTTTTTCAGACTGGGAGTATATCATTGTAAATGATGGGTCGACAGATGGTACAGATAAAGTGGTAGAACAATTTATGCAGACCACAAAACATCCAGTGCTGTATATTAAGAAGGAGAATGGCGGAGTACATACAGCAAGAAATCTTGGCTTTAAAAATGCGCGAGGAGAACTTTTGATAAATCTGGATTCAGATGATGAGTTGGTTCCGGAAGCGTTGAAGGTCTTTTGGGATACATGGAAAAAAATTCCATATATTGATAAGGAAAAGTACCGGGAAGTGGTTGCACAATGCAAAGATGAATCTGGAAAGAGAGTAGGTCAACCTTTTCCCCAAAATATAAATCAGCTTCCATGGGATAAGGCGCGGACGATTTGTTATGAATCTGGTGAAGAACATGTTGCGTGCTTTGTAGCAGATGTTATGAAAAGAAATTTATTCCCGGAACCAGAGGGTGTAACCTTTATGACGGAGAATATTCTGTGGCGAAAGTTGGATCAAACATATTGTGCGTATTACATTAATGATATGTTGAGAATTTATCATCAAGAAGGTAATGATCACTTGTCGTCTGGACTTTCTGCAGGACATAAAAAGACGATTCAAAATTGTAAAAATGCACTATGGGAGAGTACACAGTTTCTTAATGATTGGAAAACTTATCAGGATGGCGGAAGCTATGCAAAGGAGTTGCTGAGATACTGTATCATGAACCATATTTTGCGTCAGGATGCGACACAACGGAAATTTCGGAAAGGATGTGCACTAAAGGGAATAAAGAACAAGTGTCTGTTTTATCTGATGTGGTTTCCCTCAATACCTGCGGCAAAGCTCTATCAAAAGAAAAAAATGAAGAGATGAAATTTAAAGATGAGAAAAATTTTAGTTCGATTTGATGATATCTGCCCAACGATGGATTGGAGTCAGTGGGATCGTGCGATGAAAATTTTGAAGCTGTATCACGTGAAACCGCTGATAGGTGTAATTCCAGACTGTCAAGATCCGGATTTATTAATTGGTCCACCGCGGAGGGATTTTTGGGATTACCTTAAGTCGTTACAGTCTGATGGTTTTGCAATTGCAATGCACGGATATCTTCATGTATACGACACAGCTGTACGTGGAATTGTGAATGATACATTCCGTTCGGAATTTGCTGGACATAGCTATGAGGAACAATATGAAAAAATTCGAAAAGGAAAAGAAATACTGACTTCTCATGGAATCCAAACGGATATTTTCTTTGCACCAGCACATTCCTATGATGAAAATACTTTAAGGGCACTATCCGCAAATGGTTTTAAATACGTTTCAGACGGAAAGAGTAGTAAGCCATTTGTTCGTGAAGGAATTATATGTATTCCGTGTCGATCAGGTGGGTGCCCTCGAATTGGAAAATATGGATATTATACGGCAGTATTTCACGCGCATGAATGGAAACGACCAGATAAGAAGAATTGCTATGATCAGCTGAAAACTTTATGCGAAGAATATTCTGAGGAAATTGTAGATTTTGAAGAATATGCAAAACAAAAGACTGGAATTCCATTTGTGGAATATATGAATGAAAAATTGTATATTTTCTATGAAAATAAGATAAAGGCAACATTGCGTCCAATGGTTCATCTGATTAAATCAGTGTTAAGAAATATAAAAGAAAAAAATCAAAGGCTGGCTTGATAAATGGGTGTGTAAGAGAGCTTATAGCACTGCCAATGGTCAATCCAAAAGTTTAAAAGGAGTTGTTTATATGCAGGGTGATGTTATTTTCATCACCGGTTCCTCCGGTTTTATCGGTTCCAACCTTGCCAAGCGTATCCTGACCACGGAGCCAGATACTAAGGTCATTGGTCTGGACAACATGAACGATTACTATGATGTCCGCATCAAGGAAGCTCGTCTCGCAGAGCTTCAAAAGTTCGAGAAATACACCTTTATCAAGGGCAACCTTGCGGATAAGGCTCTTATCAACAGTATTTTCGAGCAATATCACCCGGATATTGTGGTCAATCTGGGTGCTCAGGCAGGCGTGCGTTACTCCATCACCAATCCAGATGCCTACATCGAGAGCAATATGATTGGCTTCTATAACATTCTGGAAGCTTGCCGCCATTATCCTGTGGAGCATCTGGTGTATGCATCTTCCAGCTCCGTCTACGGCAGCAATAAGAAGGTGCCCTACTCCACCGACGATAAGGTGGACAACCCGGTATCCCTGTATGCTGCCACCAAGAAGTCCAATGAGCTGATGGCGCACGCATACTCTAAGCTCTACAATATCCCCTCCACTGGTCTGCGGTTCTTCACGGTCTATGGCCCTGCCGGTCGTCCGGATATGGCATATTTCGGTTTCACCAATAAGTTGGTGAACGGCGAAACCATCAAGATTTTCAACTACGGCAACTGCAAGCGTGACTTTACATATGTGGACGACATTGTTGAGGGCGTTGTTCGTGTGATGGCAAAAGCTCCTGAAAAGAAAAACGGCGAGGATGGCTTGCCCATTCCGCCCTATGCAGTCTACAACATCGGCAACTCTAATCCGGAAAACTTGCTGGATTTTGTGCAGATTCTGTCTGAGGAGTTAGTACGTGCTGGTGTACTGCCTGCAGATTATGATTTCGAGGCTCACAAGGAATTGGTGCCTATGCAGCCTGGCGATGTGCCTGTGACCTTTGCAGACACCGAGCCGTTGGAGCGTGACTTTGGCTTTAAGCCCCACACTCCGCTGCGGGAGGGCCTGCGGAAGTTCGCTGAGTGGTATAAAAAGTTCTATATGGAATAAAGCGGTGGGAGGAATTATATGCGCTGCGAGGAACGATTCTACGAAATATACGGCAAGGAACCTACGGGCATCAGCTTTTGCCCCTACCGGATTTGTCCCATTGGTGCCCATAGTGATCACAACTTAGGAAAGATCACAGGACTTGCGATTGATAAAGGAATCCATATTGCATACAAGCCCAAGATGAATGGTGTTATTGAAATGTGCAGTCTTCAATTCCCGAAACGTGCCCAGTGGCATATCCGGGAGATTGGCGAAAAAACGGGTGACTGGGCAGACTACCTGCGGGGAGCGACTTGGGCGCTGAGCAATCGGTTTCCGTTGACAGTCGGACTCTGTGGCGTTATTGAGGGCTCTTTGCCCATTGGCGGTTTGTCTTCCTCTGCTGCGGTGATACTGTCCTTTCTGGATGCATTGTGCCAAGTCAATGGAATTAAACTGGAGCCGTCTGAACTGATCAGTATTGCGTTTGATGCGGAGAAGAATTACGTGGGCGTTAATGTGGGAACCCTGGATCAGAGCTGCGAGGTTCTGAGTAAAAAAGACCACTTGCTATATCTGGACTGTAAGGACAACCACTATGAGCTGATTCCAACAAATCCCAATATGAAGCCCTACAAGATTGCGGTGTTTTTCAGCGGTTTGGAGCACAGTCTGGCTGGCTCTAAATATAATATGCGGGTGGATGAACTGCGTTCTGGTGTATACGCCTTGCAGGCTTTTGCGGGTCTGGAGTACGGAAAGTTCAATGAGGCCAATGCCCGTGATGTTTCGTATGAAATCTACCAGACCTATAAAGATAAGCTGCCGGTGCAATGGGCCAAACGCTGTGAACATTGGTATACCGAGTTCAAGCGTGTGGAAGCCGGTGCGGAAGCATGGCGGCGAGGGGATTTGGAGGAGTATGGACGCCTGTGCTTTGAATCTGGCTGGAGCAGTATCCATAACTGGGAATCCGGTGCGCCTGAGCAGATCAAACTCTACGAGATTATGAGGGAGACCGCTGGCATTTACGGTGGACGCTTTAGCGGTGCTGGCTTTAAGGGGTGCTGCATGGCACTAATAGATCCCGGAAAGACAGATGTTATTAGGGAAGAAGTGGAACGAAAGTACCTCACTGCATTCCCGGAGATGCGTGGCAAGTACAGTTTCCATCTGTGCGAGAGTGCGGACGGCGTAGGGCATAAGACGGAGGACTAATATGAAGTGCTTGATTTTGGCCGCGGGATACGCAACCCGCCTGTATCCATTGACCGAAAACTTTCCCAAACCCTTGCTGAAGGTAGGGGATAAGACCATCTTGGACTGGCTGGTGGATGACATTGATACCGCTGGTCTGGTGGATACCTATGTGGTCATTAGCAACCACAAGTTTGCCCATCATTTTGAGGACTGGGCAGCCACCAAGAAGCAGAATATACAGGTGGTAGATGATGGAACCAGCAGCAACGAGACACGACTTGGCGCTGTGTGTGACGTACAGTTTGCCATTGACCAGTTGGGGCTGGATGATGACCTACTGGTGATTGCCGGTGATAACGTGCTGGATTTCTCCCTCTCCAGGTTTGTTGCCTATGCCGACGAGAAGAAAACCTCCTGCATCATGCGCTATTATGAGCCCAGCGAAAGGAAACTCACCAAATGCGGTGTGGTTGAGTTGGATGATCGGGATAAGATCCTTTCGATGGAAGAAAAGCCAGCCCAACCCAAGAGCCACTGGTGTTGCCCTCCCTTCTATGTCTACACCCGAGAGGATGCCCAAAAGGTCAAGGATGCAATCGAACAGAAGAAATGTGGCACCGATGCGCCGGGAAGCTTCATTGCGTGGCTGTGCACAGTAACGGATGTGCATGCTATGGAAATGCCGGGCAAACGGTATGACATAGGCAATCTGGAAAGCTATCAGCAGGTTCAGCAGGAGTATCAGGGAATCAAGGCATGAGTCTTGCTAAGGATGGAAGAACGTACAGAAAGGGAGAAAGAGCGAATGAAAATCGCAGTTGCTGGTACCGGTTACGTCGGTCTGTCTATTGCCACGTTGCTGTCCCAGCACCATGAGGTCATGGCAGTGGACATTATCCCGGAGAAGGTTGACCTCATCAATCATAAGAAGTCCCCAATTCAGGACGAGTACATTGAAAAGTATCTGGCAGAAAAGGACTTAAATCTGACGGCCACACTTGATGCTGAAGCTGCCTATAAGGATGCGGACTTTGTTGTCATTGCAGCGCCTACCAACTATGACAGCAAGAAGAACTTCTTTGACACCTCTGCTGTTGAAGCTGTCATTAAGCTGGTAATTCAGTACAACCCGGATGCTATCATGGTCATCAAGTCTACCATTCCCGTTGGTTTTACTGCCAGCGTTCGAGAAAAGTATCACTGTGACAACATCATCTTCAGCCCAGAGTTCCTGCGGGAGAGCAAGGCGCTTTATGATAACCTGTACCCGAGCCGTATCATTGTGGGTACTGATGTGGACAATGCACGTCTGGTAAAGGCTGCTAATACCTTTGCTGGTTTGTTGCAGGAGGGCGCTATTAAGGAAAACATCGACACCCTGATTATGGGCTTTACTGAAGCAGAAGCTGTCAAGCTGTTCGCCAATACCTATCTGGCTCTGCGCGTCAGCTATTTCAACGAACTGGACACCTATGCAGAGATGAAGGGATTGAACACCCAGCAGATCATTAAGGGCGTTTGCCTCGATCCTCGTATTGGTGACCAGTACAACAACCCAAGCTTCGGCTATGGCGGTTACTGCCTGCCCAAGGACACCAAGCAGCTTCTGGCCAACTACGCTGATGTGCCTGAAAACCTGATTGAAGCTATCGTGGAATCCAACCGCACCCGCAAAGACTTCATAGCTGATCGCGTTCTGCAGATGGCAGGCTATTATGGTTATGGTGAAGATAACGAGTACGATAAATCTCAGGAAAAGCCCTGCGTGATTGGCGTATACCGCTTGACGATGAAGTCGAACTCTGATAACTTCCGCCAGTCCTCCATTCAGGGCGTCATGAAACGTATCAAGGCTAAAGGCGCGACAGTCATTATTTACGAGCCGACTCTGGAGAATTGTTCTACCTTCTTCGGCAGCGAAGTTGTGAATGACCTTGAAGAATTCAAAAACCGCAGCCAAGCCATCATTGCCAACCGCTATGATAGCTGCTTGGATGATGTGCAGGACAAGGTCTACACCCGCGACCTGTTCCGCAGAGATTAAAATTTATTGGAGATGTGGCTTGGTATATGGCAATGCGGCCTAATGATTTAATATAATGAAGTCAAAATCAATTGGATAGAACAACTATAGCATGAAAAAGACATATGATAAAAATGGTGAAAAACGATTGAGATGTGTAAAGTGAGGAGTATAGGAGTGTTTCTTTTGGATAAGATAACATCTTTCTGCAAAAGGGAGACTCGCAAAAAAAGTAGTGTTGGCATAGCAATTACCCTTTTGTATCGATTGTTGTCAAGTGCAGTATTTCAATGTATGGTAAATGCTTTCTTTGCCTTCTATGCATCTGCATATGCAATAAAGAGGCAAACGCTGAATTGGGGAGGGATTGCGATTTATTTTGGTGTTTTGCTGATTATTGGAATGATAAATCAATATCGCTCTAAACAATATAAGCGTGTTGACTTGTTAAAAAAAGTTCTTGAACAGTACGTGACCGTTGTTGATTTGGCAGATGATGATTTGATCGGTATGCTTGAATCGGAAAAGACTGTTAATATTTTGGATAATACCTCACAAGCTGTTGTTTCGTCAGTGTATGGTGCGATTCAAGAGTATTATAATGAACATGAGTTCAAAATTAGTATTGTGCAGAATTTTATGGACAGCAATGGTGCGTATTGTAAGATGACTGCGTTCAATAAGCTAAGTGCGATTCCGGAACGCCACCGAACAAAGTATTACCATTCTGAAATATTAACCGGAAGCTCTCAAAATTTCCCGTTCTTTTCGAGGGCCCTTGCTGAAACAGAGAGTGAAAAGAAACATATCGGCAGCCGAGGCGAGATTTATATCAAAAGTCGCGAAAAGATACAAGCATTATTTGAAGATAATCAGCATAGAAATGGAACGCAACAATATCTAGGAATTTTAATTTATAACGAAGCAAAAAAGCCAATTATGTTGCTACAAGTGTGTGCAAACTTTGAAGAGGGTTTTGGCGACATGGAGGATGTCAATTTGGTCTTAAACACAATTCTGATTCCATATGTAAAGCAGTTGAGTCTTGCATATGATATTCAACGGCTCTGCGAACAACAGAGTACAATAATTTGAACGGAGGACGCAAAATGAAACCCAAAGAGCATACTCCAGAGAAATATAAAATTTATGTTTCGGATTTTGCACCTGACAAGTTGGAACGGAATTGTGCGAAAATGCAAATAATTCAAAAAAGACTTGCAGATTCAAGAAGGAAAATGTTTATTCACCTTGAAGTAAGTGAGAAAAGGTGAAATTCAAGATTCCGGTAAGTTTAATTGTTTTGCGACCGCTCAGTGAGATTCATCTATCCAGTTGGATGGGACACTACACTACACGACTTTCTTAGGTGGAACGACTGTGGAGAGGTTTAAGCGATATCTAGAAACTGATTTGCTGCCTCATCTGAACGGCGATTCTGTCCTCGTGATGGATAATATGAAGTCGCACCATGCAAAGACAGTGAGAAATCTGCTCGACAGTTCCGGTGTTCGATACATTTATCTTCCACCGTATAGTCCTAACTTGAATCTTATTGAAAAACTCCGGTCGAAGGTAAAAGCTCTTTTGCGTAAATTTAAGGCTAGGGCGCAGGATGTCCCTCCTGATGTCATTCAACGTGCTTTTCAGAACGTTTCGCCTTCTGACCGCTCAGGTTGGTTCGAATTTTGTAATTATTTGCACTAATTCATTGGACAGCTATAAATAAAGATATATTTTTATTCCACATACTGCACCTCTTGCGAACATAAAAAACGAGTGTTATACTGAAGCCATCAAAAAACATTGGAGGTGTCCCATATGCCCCGTCCCAAAGGGAGCAAGAACAAGCCCAAGACCGTAAAAGCAATCGTTGACTTCGCTGCACAGATCGCTGAAAAGCAGGCTGCAAAGGAAGCCGCTACCGCTGAAATTGCATCGATCACTGCGAACATTGATGCTCTGAAAGCAGACCTGAAAACCAAGAAAGCTGAGCTGAAATCTATCGACAAGGAAATCGCCAGAATTGAGGCTAAAAAGGTCAAAGCTGAAACCAAAGCAGCGGAATCTGCAAAGAAGGTCGAGGCCGAAGCTGTGCTGAAGAAGCTGCTGGCATCCGGTATGACGGCAGACGAGATCCTCGCAAAGCTGAAATAAATATTTTAGAGCCGTGTGGATCAGTCGGAGCGTAGAGTTATAGCTCTGGCAGTTCACGCGGTTTTCTTATATAAATGGTAATTGGTGTGACTTGGAACGAATAGAACTGTTTCATATCGAACGAAATGACTACATTTCCCACACCATGGCTCAAAATCATGTCCGGAGAAATTTCAGCTAATCAGCAGGAACATGTTGGCAATCTAGCTGTCATAGAGCTTCTGAGGAGAGTGCTTGGGAGAGCTGCTGCCCCGGCGGAAGCCCTAGACTCAAGGCGTTTGAACCGTGGAATGCTGTAAAAATATACGTTAGAATCTGAAAAATGCAGGCCAGAAGCGAAACGAATCAAATCCTTGCAAATGACGCTGAAACGTGATATAATCGTGGTACGAACAAACCGGTTTTGGTACGACAACGAGAACTCCTACACCTCTCAGATGGTCCGTACCATTAAGTAC
>OICZ01000930.1_pt1 | contig 9871 bp, 10 predicted proteins | sample 1581461 | NCBI WGS metagenome assembly OICZ01 (sample SAMEA3882548, study PRJEB24775) | human gut metagenome | biome: human-associated habitat; feature: intestine environment; material: feces | place: Netherlands | collected 2009/2010 | reverse complement strand
AAGCATTCTTCATAAGTGATCGCAGATGCTGTCTTGATAATATCAACAATAACAACTTCTTTGGCTTCCATCTTTTTTAATACAGCAACGACTGCTTTAGAAGCACCTCCATCTCCCAGAACAACACATTTCTTTCCTTTTACGGAAATGTTATGTTTCTTTAACATATACATAAAGCCAGAGAAATCTGTATTGTGGCCTTCCAAACGACCATCTTTATTTACGATCGTATTGACTGCACCGATAGCCTTTGCATTGTCATCTAAGCTGTCCAGGTAAGGAATAACATCCTGTTTGTAAGGAATGGTGACATTGATTGCCCGGAATGCATGCTGCTCCATGAAAGGCACAAATTCCTCTTTTGTCAAAGGACATAGATCATATGTATAATCTGCCAACATCTCGTGAATATCTTTGGAATAACTGTGTCCCAGCTTTCCACCAATCAAACCGTAATCCATTTTGATTAGCCTCCTGTATAATTTATTTCTTATAGCAGTTTACTTCATTAAGTAAAGAATTACAAGCGCAAACTCACTAATCATGACTTGCTGTCGGCTAGTATCTTATCACAAAGCTTTTCCAGTTGTTCATACGTCTCAATAAAGTTGGCTTCTCTGCGGATTGCTGCCGAATGCGGATATCCTGTCGTATACCATGCTACGTGCTTTCGCATCTCCCGCATCCCCATTATCTCGCCTTTGTATTCCACCTGCATGCGCGCATGGCGAAGCATCATCTCTTTTACCTCATGCTGCGTCGGCTTTGCAAGTGTTTCTCCGGTTTCCCTGTAATGAAGAATCTGTTTAAAAATCCACGGATTTCCTTCCGCGCCGCGGCCAATCATAATGCCATCGCAGCCCGTCTGTTCAACCAGCGCTTCGGCGCTCGCCGCATCAACCACATCGCCATTTCCGATGACCGGAATCGAAACCGCTTCTTTTACCTGACGGATAATATCCCAGTCTGCTTTTCCGGAATAGAACTGTGCCCGCGTTCTTCCATGCACCGCAATCGCAGCCACACCGCAGTCCTCGAGAATCTTTGCAATCTCCACAGCATTCGCCGACTCTTCGTTAAATCCCTTTCGAATTTTAACTGTCACCGGCTTTTTCACTGCCTTTACCATACCGGTCACAATCTTCCGCACCAGCGCAGGATCCTTCATCAGCGCGGAGCCCTCGCCGTTGTTGACGACCTTCGGCACCGGGCAGCCCATGTTAAAATCCAGAATGTCAAACGGCCGCTCCTCGATCTGTGCGGCAATCTGCGCCAGAATTTCCGGATCACTGCCAAAAAGCTGGAGCGATACAGGATGTTCACCCGGATGAATCGTCATCAGATCCTCGGTATTTTTGTTCTTATACAGAATCGCCTTCGCGCTGACCATCTCCATACAGATCAGGCCTGCTCCCTGCTCCTTGCAGAGAACGCGGAACGGCAGATCCGTCACACCTGCCATCGGTGCGAGCACGAGCGGATTTTGCATTTCCACATTTCCGATTTTCAGCGGAGACATCGTCTGGAGCGTACGTTTCTTACTTTCCATCCGGCTTCTCTCCGTCTTCTTCTGCGAACGCTTCCTCCGGCACTTCCTCGCCGAGGAAGAAAACGCGGTAATACAGCTCCAGAGATTCCAGCAGATCCTTTTTCTCCTCCTGATACTGCTTGATCCGCAGCGCACCGCCGATCTCATCGTACATCGCATCCGCATCTACAGCCTCTGTTTCGAACTGCAGACTGCCGTCACTGTCAAACCACATGGTGAAAATGCCGCCGATTTCCACGGTGAACATAACGCACATGATATGAAGCTCATCCTGCACGGACTGCGGCAGGGATGCAAAATCCTGGTTAAAATAATATTTCTGCGCACTCGCTCCGCAGAGCACTACTTTTTCATCATCTGAATACATATATTTTCCTTTCCTGATCCAAGTTTTTTATACATAACTGTACAGGCCGCGCACTGAAACCTCGCCGGAATGCACTTCCGCGATCGTTCCATCCTCTTTTCTCACACGCAGCTCACCCGTCGACGTGATGCCGAGCGCCACACCCTCGAACGGCTCTTTCGGATCCAGCACACGCACCGGCTGATCCTTATTTGCAAGTACAGCCTCATAGGCTTCCTGCAGCCCCGCCTCCAGGAATTTTTCGTAATTCTCCTCGAACGCCTCCAGCACCGCTGCGACTATTTTCGCCCGATTGACCGGATGCCCCATTTCGATCGCCAGTGACGTCGCGATCTCAGCAATTTCTTCCGGAAACTCCGTCTGGTTCACATTGATTCCCGTTCCAATGACGACATAATTGATGTAATCGATCTGTGCACTCATCTCGGTTAAGATTCCGCAGAGCTTTTTCCCGTTCAGCACCGCATCGTTCGGCCACTTAATTCTCGTGTCGACGCCGAGCGCTCTCTGTACCCCCTGCACAACAGCAAGTCCCATCACAATCGTCAGCATCGGCGCTTTGGCCGGCTCGAGATCCGGGTACAGCAGGAGGGACATCGAAACGGAAGTTCCCTCCGGCGATTTCCAGACTCTTCCGCGGCGGCCTTTTCCAGCTTTTTCACCAGATAGCCGATATGATGTATTTTCATGATTACCTCCATGTACCGTTCGGCGCTCCTTCTTCCGCCAGGCGCTTCGCCCACGTATTTGTCGAATCTACTTCATGGCTGTAATAGACCGTCTGTCCAACATATTTCGTATGCGTGCGGCTTTCCAGCTCGTCCTTCGTCATCAGATCCGGCTCGTTCAGCAGACGGTAACCTTTATTCTGTACCGCCTCGATCTCGTATCCTTCCTCTTTTAACTGATTCATGATCTTCCACACTGCAGTACGGGAAATTCCAAAATGTTCACACAAATCCTGACCCGAAACATTTTCTCCTGATTCTCGCAGAAGGCGCAGTGTCTCAGCTCTTTTATTTTCCAGCATATGATATCTTCACACTCCTCACATAAACCAACAGCAGCGCTGCGAAAGACGTGCTCCGCAGCGCTGCTGTACGTGTCTTGCCATTCTTCTATTATACACAGTCTGTTCCGGTTTTTCCACCAGAAAGTTTATGCACCAAGCGTTGCTGCCATCACAGCTTTGATCGTGTGCATGCGGTTCTCTGCTTCCTCGAAGACTCTCGACTGTGCGGACTCAAATACCTCATCGGTAACTTCCATCTCATCCAGTCCGTAACGGTCGTGGATCTCTTTTCCAATCTTTGTTTTCAGATCGTGGAACGACGGCAGGCAGTGCAGGAATACCGCGGTATCCTTGGCATTTGCCATTGCTTCTTTTGTCACGCGGTACGGAGTCAGATCGTGGATTCTCTCCTCCCATACGCTGTCCGGCTCACCCATGGATACCCAGACATCCGTATAGATAACATCGGCGTCTTTCGTTCCCTCTTTTACATCCTCGGTGAGGGTGATGGTTGCGCCGCTCTCCTTTGCATACTCTTCACACTGTGCAACGAGTTCCGCGTTCGGGAAGTATTTCTTCGGTGCGCAGGCTACAAAATCCATACCCATTTTTGCAGATGCAATCATCAGGGAATTTCCCATGTTGTAGCGGGCGTCGCCCATGTAAACGAGTTTGATGCCTTTTAAGTGGCCGAACTCTTCCTGGATTGTCAGCATATCGGCGAGCATCTGGGTCGGGTGGTACTCGTTGGTCAGTCCGTTCCATACCGGGACTTTGGAATATTTTGCCAGCTCCTCTACGATCTCCTGGCCGAATCCACGGTACTCAATTCCCTCATACATTCCTGCAAGAACGCGGGCCGTATCTTTGATGCTCTCTTTTTTACCGATCTGGGAACCGGTCGGGTCAAGATAGGTGGTTCCCATGCCGAGATCATGTGCGGCTACTTCGAAGGAACAGCGGGTTCTGGTGCTGGTTTTCTCGAAGATCAGCGCAACGTTTTTACCGCGCAGGGTGTCCACCGGAATGCCTTTCTTTTTCTTATCCTTCAGCTCTGCGGACAGATCCAGCAGATAGGAAATCTCTTCCGGGGTGAAATCCTTTAATGTCAGAAAATCGCGTCCTTTTAAATCCATGGTGTGTTCCTCCTTAAATATATCGGTATGTAATGTATTTTTATCGCTTAAGATGGTTTCTATTATGAAACAGGCCGGCGCATCTGTCAAGGGGTGAAATGTATATTTTTACGTATTTTACTTGTATTATTCATAATATATGTATTTTTATACATTTTTATTCTGTTATTCTTACCGGCAACTACAGAATCTGCCAGTGGCAGCTCCCTCCGGATGCAGAGCAATAAAAAATTCTCCCGTGTCCGGCATGATGCGTTTCACGGGAGAATCCTGCTTTTTTATTTCTGTCCTTCTTTCCCTGCCGGGCCTTTCTGCTCTTCCACGATTCCCTTGAATGTGGTAGCCAGACTTGCCAGTCCCTGCAGATCGGACGGAACAACAATCTTCGTTGCTTTTCCATTCGCCAGAACACCAAGTGCCTCGAGACTCTTTAAGGTAAGAACCGCATCGTCAGCACCTGCCTCTTTGATGGCACGGATACCATCGGCATTTGCCTGCTGTACTTTGAGGATCGCCTCCGCCTGGCCTTCTGCCTCGCGGATTCGTTTCTCTTTTTCTGCCTCAGCACGAAGAATCGCTGCCTGCTTCTCTGCCTCTGCATCCAGGATCGCAGACTGTTTTTTACCTTCGGCAACCAGGATGGTCGATTTTTTCTCACCTTCTGCAATCAGGATTGCTTCACGGCGTTCACGCTCTGCTTTCATCTGTTTCTCCATGGCTTCCTGAATGGCTGCCGGAGGCATGATGTTTTTCAGCTCAACACGGTTGACTTTAATGCCCCACGGGTCGGTTGCGATATCGAGAGCTGCCTGCATCTTCGTGTTGATAATCTCACGGGATGTCAGTGTTTCGTCCAGCTCCAGATCTCCGATGATGTTTCGAAGTGTCGTTGCGGTCAGGTTTTCAATGGCCATCAGCGGATTTACAACACCGTATGCGAACAGCTTCGGATCGGTAATCTGGAAAAATACGACCGTATCAATCTGCATCGTAACGTTATCTTTTGTAATGACCGGCTGCGGCGGGAAATCCACCACCTGCTCTTTTAAGTTCACGCGGATTGCCACGCGCTCGATAAACGGAACCTTAAAATGAAGACCGGTTGCCCAGGTGCCTTTGTATTTTCCAAGACTCTCAACAACGTAAGCACTGGCCTGCGGCACGATCTTCACACACGATGCTGCAATAAACAGTACAATCACAAGAAGAAAAATCATTAAAATTCCTGCAATTCCTCCACCACTCATGTTTCATTTCCTCCTTCTTTTTCTTTGACCTTTACAATCAGCTTGACGCCTTCCACACGGAGCACTTCCACCACGGTCTCTTTCGGGATAATGCCTCCTTCGCTTTCCGTTCTCGCAGTCCAGGTGTTTCCGCCCAGCGATACCTTTCCGGTGCCTGCCAGGTTGGAAATCTCTTCTGCGACGATCCCTTCCATTCCAATCACGCGGTCTACATTTGTTTTTAAGGTATCCTTATTCAGGAAACGGACGGCTACAGGACGTGTAAAAATCAGAAGTATCAGCGATACAACAAGAAAGCAGACCATCTGAATTACAAATCCGGCTCCGCACATAGCTGCGATCAGAGCAATCAGGGCGCCGCCCGCAAACCAGATGGTTGCCAGACCTAACGTTGCCGCCTCAATCACCAGCAAAACCACAAGCGCAATCAGCCAGTACACTGCATATTCCATGCTCCTCTCTCCTTTCCGATTTCTTGGCTGTTGGATTCATGATACTATATGAGAATGAAAATAGCAAGCGGAGAGGTGGAATATTCAGAAAAAAGACAGGATTTTAAGAACTGGTCGCACAGAGACAGCGCAGAAAACCCGATCTTCTTATTCTTCCATCACATCTTTTCATTTTAAAACGGCTACAACCATTCTTTACACACTCCTATCTGTTGTGATGCAGTTATAGAAACGAAGAAATTTGTAATGTTTAAAGCGTTCGAAAAAGCAGATTACATTTTCATAACGTTTTGCACCTGTGTGAAGTGAAAGGAATGGCTATAAAAATGAAAAACTGGAAAACAGCTCTTTCAAGAAGGAAATAAAGAAAGGAAATATAAAGACTGATTTTTTATTTATAAACTATCAATTCCAAGGCTTGACATCCATACAAAAACAGCTGCCACAACAAAATACATATGCATCTGTATAAAAAGTACCAAGGTAAATGCTAATAATTTCCAAAACAGCGATTTAATCTGCCTTGTATAACGAATGCACTCTTTTAGTGTCAGTTTTTGTTCTACAAACGGGTTTCTGCTGTATTGCTTTAATATCTTCGCCGCGACACGAATTTTTTTCCCTTGATATGTCATTTCTTCTTTGGCAAGATACATTGCACCAATGAGCAGATGAAAGAAAATCAGATCTCCATATTCTCTGGAAAGATGCTTTTCTTTCAGAAACTGTTCAAAATCAGATGCAATCAAAATCCAGTTTCTCATCAGATTCTTTTTCGGTTGATATGTCAGGGACTGGAGATTTTCACGGTAAAGAACGATGCTCTGTGGGACAAAAGCATATTTCGGATGGCATGCACAGCATCTAAAATTATGTGCCTTGTCTTCGGCGTAACTGTATGGGGGAATCCACAAATCGTGAGACTCCAGAAAAGATTTGCGGTAGAGTTTTCCCCAGTCGTAAGAAAGCGTTCCTTTTTGAAAAAATCCATGAAACCGGAACTCTGCGCTGTCCGGGTTTTCTTTTTCCAGATTACTGCAGCATTTCACTTTTTCGCCATTCGCCCTCCATCTGCGATATGTTCCGATCACAATATCTGCCTGCTCTCTTTCTGCCCGTGCGGCAAGGGAACGTATGGCAGATGAATCGTCCAGCTTGTCGTCTGCATCCAGGAAGAGAAGATATTTTCCTGTTGCTTCTTTTATCCCTGCATTTCTGGCTGCTCCACTGCCTTTATTATTCTGATGAATCACACGGATTCTTGGATCTGCTGCAGCAAGTTCCTCACACATTTGATTGGAACGATCTGTTGAACCGTCATTCACCAAAACAATCTCCAACTCTGAATAGTCCTGTTTTCGTACGCTCTCAACACACTCCGTCAGAAATTTTTCCGCCTGATAGACCGGAATAATCACACTTACCAGTGGATAAAACATCTTTTTTCTTTCCTCTTCTCCTATTCTTTGTACCCAAAATATAGCGGATTTTTAAAGAAACGTCAACTGAACTTTGCTTTCTTTTTGTTTTCATTTACAAATGTCTCAGCGTATTGATTCCTCCATTATTCTATAAAACAAGCTATTTCTCATCCACTCTTTACACCACAGTATATGTTGTGCTAAAGTTATAAAAGGGTCAAACATTTGCACACCCATTCCTATTTTTCCTGAAAACATTTTTCGGATATATTCTGCACGTTGGACATTACTGGCAGTATTCCTACTTAGCAGTTGCATCAATATATGGCTTTGGCGAACAGATCATAAAAAAATACGTTTTATCTGTCTGGATGCTTTTGTCATGTTGTTAATCATGAATCTTGGAAATGGATATATCCATTATTACCAGATGCTATCTTAAATAAAATACCAGAAAATGAGCGGTCCAGTGTATATAATTATGAGACAAGTTCCCAATGGCTGCTGTCTGGACTTGAACCTTATGACAAATACTGTATTACAGCAGACCATTTTTCGATGCTTTCAAATGAAATTTTTCAGCATATTCAAAATTTATTCGAGCACAGAGAGCCTATGTACATAGTAACAGGGCGCAATGTGCAGATTCAAAACCAAATTGTACAAACATATCTGGAAAAAGATTATACTGAATTGTATACCAACAACATTTATACATTATATCAAAAAATTCCTTAAACACTAAATAAATCGTTCTCACTATTAAAGTAAAGAAAAAAATATATCAACTTCTACAAAGAAAATTGAACAACTTTGACAATGTAAACTGATTTTTTGTACTGTTTCGTTATCGAAAGTATACTGTTTTTTTTGGTACAATATACGAAAGGATCGTTACAAATGAAAAAACAGATCATTGATTTTGTCATCACATGGGTGGACGGATCAGACCCCTTATGGTTTCGCCAAAAACAGAACGCCAAAAAAAAGCAAGGAGTTTCTGTTGATATCGACGACCGTATTGAACGCTATCGCGACTGGGAAATTCTAAAGTATCTATTTCGTTCGATAGAAAACTTTGCTCCATGGGTAAATAACGTATATTTTGTAACATGCGGTCATCTGCCGGCGTGGCTCAATACAGAATGTCCAAAATTGCAGATTGTTTCACACAAAGATTTTATTCCCGAAAAATATCTCCCCACCTTTAACTCGCATTCCATTGAGTGGAATTTCCACCGGATAAAAAATCTGTCGGAACACTTTGTTTATTTTAATGATGATATGTTTTTGCTGCATCCAATAAAGCCAACCGATTTTTTTGAAAACGGAAAACCCGTTGATATGCTTGCCCTGCAGCCCGATGTTGCAAACGTAGAAGATACCATTATGCCATATATCTATCTGAACAATACTATGCTGCTTGCCAAGTACTTTGACAAACGGGAAAACATGAAAAAGCAGCCAGGTGCCTATTTTCACATCGGATATCCTCCCATGTACTTTGGATATAATCTTCTGGAAATGGCATTTCCACGATTTACCGGTTTTTACACCGTTCATGGCCCGTCTCCTTTGAAAAAGGAGACTTATCGTTTCTTCTGGGAAAAGGAAGAAGAATTGTTAGACGGTGTCTGCAGCCACCCATTTCGTCATAAAGATGATGTGAGCCAATATGTTCTGCGGGAATATCAGAAACTGAGTGGTGATTTCGTTCCAAGAAACACGCACAAGTTCTGTAAATACTTCAATTTAAAACCGGAAAACCCGGAACTGGTAAAGACAATCACAAAGCAGACTGCAAAGTGCATCTGCATCAATGACAGCAATTTTGAAATCCCATATGAACATGTAAAACGGGAACTGAACGATGCCTTTTCCAAACTTTTTCCGCAGAAATCACAGTTTGAAAAGTAAATTTTGTTCCATATTCAGAGGCGGAAATTTATCTGCATCTATTTTGGCATTACGTTATCGGAACGTTCTTGTTTTTTAATCGAAATAGTAACATTTTTACCCCAAATCTATTGACATTTGCGGGATTTTCCTCCTATAATAAGAATTGTAACCAAGGATGATTTTGCAAGAAAAGGACGTGAATATATATGACTAAAAATTACACAAAACCAATCGTTACAATTGATTCTGGTATGGCAGAAGGTGTTTATGCGGCAAGTGGATGTTATACTGCATCTGCATATATTCACCAGACTCCAGAAAACGGACGTGGCGATTACCGTATTCAGGTAAATGGAAAGCATAATGCTGATCATACCAAGGAAGCCCAGGTTCTGACTATCAGTTTCAACCAGAATGTTACTTATGTTTCTGGCGGCGCAGGACTTATTTCCGGTAACGAAACCACTACACTGAAAGTAAAACTGGCTTATCATCAGAATCCAACCGATAATATCGGTTTCGGTGACTTGGTTGTTACTTCCGATGCAGGTCTTGCAATTACTGGAGTAAGCATTACCGATTAATGGATCACTTCCCGTATTCTAAAAAATGGAATGCCTTTTGGCATTCCATTTTTTATTCGCTTGTAACCTGTTTTTACAAATTCGGCTCCAAATTTTGCAGGTACTTTCAATTCTGCAACTTTCTTCAATTTTAGAAATCCTTCTCCATCTCCAAAATTTCTTTCTCGCCCAGCTCCTCACACTTCTTTCCTCGAATCGCATACA
>OICZ01000927.1_pt1 | contig 9920 bp, 7 predicted proteins | sample 1581461 | NCBI WGS metagenome assembly OICZ01 (sample SAMEA3882548, study PRJEB24775) | human gut metagenome | biome: human-associated habitat; feature: intestine environment; material: feces | place: Netherlands | collected 2009/2010 | reverse complement strand
CGCTATGTCAATGGGCGGGTTCCTCTTCTGATTGAACTGAAACTTCCGGACAGCAATATGAAGCTCTGTCCTGCCGCATGGGATATTTTAAAGGATTATAAAGGGCCTTATATGGTCCAGTCTTTCAACTCACTTGGAATCCGATGGTTTCACAAGCATGCGCCTCAGGTTCTTCGTGGACAGCTTTCTTCTGCCCTGACTCGCACGAATCCGGAAAATCCTTTTCTGGCGCGCTTTTGTGTACAGTTCCTGCTGACCAACCTGATCTGTCGTCCGGACTTTATTTCTTATAAACTTGCAGATGCCGGCAATCCTTCCGTCTGGCTGAACCACTATCTGTACCGTATTCCGATGGCAGTCTGGACACTCCGCAATCAAAAAGCTTATAAAACTGCACGGAATAAATATGATATGTATATCTTTGAAGGTTTCTCCGTAAAATAGAGAATAGAAAAAAATATGAATGTTTTATGAAGTCTGTTGTCGAGAAAAATTTTTAATGTTATACTACCTCTAGTAACAAGGAAGAAACATCTTCACCCGAAGGAGCTGATTTTTATCATGAGTCATATTTTTAAAAAATTAAAGACACTGATGCATACATACAGCCATGCATGGGTATTACTATATGCTTTTATTTATTTTCCATGGTTTACTTATCTGGAACGCCATGTGACCGACAATTATTTTGTAATCCATTCGATATTCGATGACTACATCCCGTTTTGTGAATATTTCATCATTCCGTACCTGCTGTGGTTTGCTTATATTGCAGTCACACTGGGATATTTGTTCTTTAATGATAAACAGGGATTTTACAAAGCCTCCGCGATCATGTTCAGCGGTATGACCATTTTTCTGATCATCTGCACGGTATTTCCGAATGGATTGAACCTGAGACCGGAAGTATTTACACGTGATAACTTCTGTATCGAGCTGGTTAAACGGATCTATCAGACGGATACACCTACGAATGTGCTTCCAAGTCTTCATGTATACAACTCTATTTGTTGTTACATCGCAATTTCCCATTGCGAGAAGCTTCAGCACTCCAGACTGATCCAGAAAGGATCTCTTGTTTTAAGCATTCTGATCATTCTGTCAACCATGTTCCTGAAGCAACATTCCGTAGTGGATGTAGTTGCTGCATGTGTGATGGCATATTTCCTGTACACACTAATTTATGCACAGGAAGGTGCAAAGTCACCACGGCTTGCACGTCAGGTGATTTAAACACTTATAATTATTTTGTTTGATCCAAAGAAAGGACATCGCATTTCGCAAAATCGAAAAGCAATGTCCTTCTTTTATTTCACCTTCCATGCGCTAAACGCCGATGGCATGGAATATTCCTTTTGTATTTCTTCCGGATGTGCAAAGATCATCTCTTCTTTGCAGTTCTTCTCCAGTTCATCCACGATCACCTCATACGCAGTCATATGCCATTCAATATGGCTGAAAATATGCTTCGCATTCCGCAGCTTTTTCACACGGATCGGTGCAAGCCCGATAGATTTACTGTAAGCAGTTACTTCGTCCATCGTAAGCTTTCCGTCCAGATTCGGGAACTCATACATACCTGCAAGCAGTCCCTTATCCGGTCGTTTCCGGATTGCCACATGATCACCATCCTTAAAAATCAAAACGGTTCTCTCCTCAATCCTGCGCGCTTTTGCCTTTTTCTTCACCGGCAGTTCATTCTGGATTCCCAGCCTTTTCGCTTCACAGATTCCCGTAAGAGGACAGATTTCACACTTTGCCTCCCCATTCGGCACACAGACAATCGCACCAAGTTCGATCAGCCCCTGGTTAAAATCCGATGCTGCATCTTCCGGGATCACCGGTTCAATCGCATTTTCTATCTTTGTCCTGACGGACGCTTTCATAATATCTTCATCGCTCGCCAGCAGTCTTGATACCACCCGGAGAACATTTCCGTCCACTGCCGGCTTTGGAATTCCATAGGCAAAAGAAGAAATTGCCCCTGCCGTATAATTTCCAATTCCTGGAAGCGCCTTGATCTCCTCATAATTTTCCGGAAATTTTCCTGCGTATTCTTCCTCGATCTTCTGCGCTGCTTTTTGCATATTGCGTACCCGGTTATAATATCCAAGCCCTTCCCAGAGCTTTAAAAGCTTATCCTCCGGTGCCTCGGCTAGATCTTTTACCGTTGGAAGCTCTGTCATAAAACGCTCAAAAAATGGCTTTACTGCTTCCACTCTCGTCTGCTGTAGCATAATTTCAGACACCCATACCCGATAGGCATTTACATGATGTCTCCATGGCAGATCCCGTTTCCGCTCTCTGTACCATTCCACAAGCAGCTCCGGTGCTTCATAGAGCTGTGGATTGGTAAGTACTACCGGAACTTCGTTCGCAATTGCAATGGAATCCTCCGTTACAAAACAGTCCTTTGCGATCACCTGAACCCCGGTTTCCGCTGCTTCTGCAAGAACATCTGCAAATTCTTTGTGAGTCCGTCTGTTTGGTGTAAAATAACGTACTCCTTTCATCTGGACCACAAAGAATACATAAGCCTCGTACCCATCCTGCACTGCTTCTTCCAGCTCTTTTAAATGCTTCACTGCCCGCTCGCTCGGTGCATCCGGAAACTTTACCACGCCTTCTTCTTCCAGCGTAACCCCTTTCACTTCTATAAACGCTTTTTTCTCTTCATATTCCACATACAGGTCAAACCTGGAATTCTTATAGGTAACTTCCGGTCTGACGATCTTCACGTCCTTGAACCATCTCCCGGCTTCAATCCATTCCTGCACCACTTTGTTTGTCACCTGGGAATCCATATTGATCAGCCGGTCAGCCTTCCTGACACTGATCAGGTCCCAGCCAGTCTTACGCCCTGCACTTTCAGACTTCCGGACAAACACTTCTGCTCCCGGAACCAGAAGTTCCGCGCACCTCCCTGTGTTCTTCACATGGACCGTTTCTTCTTTTCCATTTATTTCTATTTTTGCTATAAATCGATTAGGGCGCTTTAAAAAGCGCCCCTTTTGTATTCTCTCATATATCATATTATTGCTCCCGGTTTCCGGCTATCACAAGTGGAATCTGTTCATGCTCCGCTTTTCGGATATACTCTTTGCTGATCTGCGAATCCGTAATGATCTTGTATACATCCTTAACCGGACAGATCACGGCTCAAATCCGCAACTCTTACTTTTCCATTTTCTGTTACTTTCTGTAATATATGATTCCGTCTTTCCTGTAACATTTTCCCCTCCACATAACAGGCTATCTCAGATGTACTCTGGCCGGTCCGAGTTTTTTTGTTGCCAATGTCAAAATCGGTACAAACTTGTCCCCAAAATCCGGTTTTGGTACAATCAATTCCTTTTCTGTCTCATAATAAAATCCAATTGTCTTTGGTGTTGTAACTACCTTCTGGATCTGTTCCCATTCATAAGTTTCTTTTTTATCAGCAAACTCTACCTGGATACCTTCATCATTGAAAGTCATTTCATTCGGAACGTGGTAACGTTCAATTCTTTTTACCTGCTTTTTAGAACGGTATTTCAGAAGCAATGGTGTATACACAATAAACACAACCGCTGCTGCCAGATAAAAAATAATCTGCACGGGTTTTATCTTTCCCATAACCAGCATGATGATTCCCATAAAAGCAATCGCTGCTACCAGAATATTTGTCAGAAAACCTGCCAGTTTCGAATAAGTATGATATAACGTAAAGTCAAACAGGTATGTATCTGTCATCCGAACTGTAATTTTCTCTTCCACTTTCCTTTCTTTAATAGTTTTCACCCTTTCGTTCGACAACTATTCTCTATAAAACAAAAGTCCTCTTGTATTGTAACACACAAGAGGACTTCATTCCATAAACAAATTATAACATTTTTATTCTTCCGGTGCAGCTTCACCTGTAACTTTGTAGTGAGCCCATCCTTCCGGTGAGTAAATACCTTTCTGTTTCTTCTGCATGGACTCTTTACAGGACGTGCTGCATGGGATGCAGATAAATTCGACAAGCTGATACGTGACGCTAAGGCAACCTACGAAGCACAGTAACCGGACTTCTCCAGTACAAAGCAAAATGTGCCTTTTCGATTCACTGAAAATACATATCCCATTAAATTCAAAAGCGGGGCAGTAAAAGGTTTGTCCTTTACTGCCCCGCTTTTCTTTTACCAATCTGTATACAGATCTATATTTCCGGATCCACTTCCGGTATCATATACTTTTCCAGCACCAAGTGACGTCTCTACAACTGTTCCTCTCGGGTAATCATCACTTGCCAAAACAATGTAACCATCGGCATCCCTGATTGTTCCATCACTTGCTATATGGCGTCCTGGAATCGCAAGCCCTCCTCCCGGAAGTACCTTCTGAGAATAGTAAGTCTCGGTATGTCCATTATACCAGATCCTTCCCTTTGACGGGGTAAGACCGCCTGATGGGATCACATAGCCACCGCTTCCGGAATTGGAAGAATCGGAACTAGTATTATTCGATGAATTGTTGTTGGAAGGATTATTATTGCCAGAAGAACTGTTATTCCCCGCTGAACCGCTGTTCCCGGAATTATTGCCCGCAGATGTATTACTTCCGGTGGAAGCTGACGCCTGCTTTGTCTCTTCCTGCGCCTTTTTTGCCAGCTGCTCATCCGCTTTCCTCTGGGCTTCCTCCTCCTGCTTTTTCTGTGCCGCACGTGCCGCCTCAAGCTGTGCATTTACCGTGGCAAGGTCTGTCGAAGTCTCTTCTGCTTTTGCCTGCAACGCTGCCTGTTCACTGTCCAGCTGGCTTTGCAGGTCAAGCAGATCCTGCTGCCTGCTTTTCAGTTCAGCCTCCTGCTCTTCAATACCTTCACGTACTTTCACCATATTCTCCAGCATATCCTTATCGTACTTTGTAATATTCTGGATAAAGTCTACACGGTTCAGGAACTCTCCCATACTTTTTGCTTCACATACCATAGAAAGCAGTGTGTCCGAACCATTTTCATACATGTACTTAATTCGAGTCTTCATGTTTGCATACTGTACTTCCTCGTTATTACGGGAAATCTGGAGCGATGCTTCCAAACGGAATACTTCATTATTAGACTCTTCAATTTTCACTTCTGTCTCAGCGATTTCATTGCTGATCGTAACCAGATCCTGGTTGATCCCTTCCAACTGACTCTGTAGATTACTGGTCTTATCTTCGAGGCTGTCCACCTCTTCTGCATGTACCGACATCCCCGACAGCGCGATACCGAATGCACAGATCAGAGAAAGTCCGCACTGTACGATTCGTTTTTTCTGCATTTTCATAAATGTAATCCTTTCTTGAATGTTTTGGGGTAACACTAAGATAGTATATACTATTTTAATCAAAAGAACAACCTTCTATTTTCCGGAAAGGTCTGTACACAGCCATTTCTTCCCATTTTCAACATACAAAAAGCTTCTTCAGATGCCATTTTTCTCTAAGTGTATGACAGCAAAAAGGAACAGGCTTTTTGCTGATTTCAATCAGTTAAGCCTGCTCCCTTTTCAGCAGAGCCTATGCTGTCGGCTCTGCAACTGTTTTACTTTTATCTTTTTTCACTCTGTATCCAGCAGTTGTTCTGCAGATGACCGGATCAAAGATCAGGAACATTGCCGGAAGGACAGTCAGTACTACGATCACACTGATGATCGCTCCCCTTGAAAGAAGTTCACAGATAGAACCGATCATATCAACCTGTGTATAACAAGTCACACCAAATGTTGCCGCAAAAAAGCTCAGTCCACTAGTAATGATCGATGGCATACTGATTCTGTGTGCAATCGCAACAGATTCTTTCTTACTCTTGCCTTTCATACGTTCTTTCTGATATCTGGTCGTCATAAGGATTGCATAATCAACGGTTGCTCCCAGCTGGATTGCTCCGATAACGATACTTGCAACGAACGGAAGACTCTTACCCTGATAGAACGGAATCGCCATATTAATCGTAATCGCAAACTCGATAACCGAAACCAGAATGATCGGAAGCGAGATGGATTTAAATATAAGCAAAATGATAATAAAGATTGCTGCGATTGAAATAACGTTAACCCTTGTCAGATCGATATCTGTTACATCCTGCAGGTCTTTCATCAGTGGTGCTTCACCGATTACCATTCCAGACTTATCATAGGATTTTACAATCTTATCAATCTGTTTGATCTGTTTGTTGACCTGCGGAGTTGCAGACTCATACTTGGTACATACAAACATCAACTCGGTATCCTTACCCTGAAGCATACTCTTTACATCATCCGGGATCATCGATTCCGGAATAGAAGATCCAACGATGGAGTTAAGTCCAAGTGTCCATTTTACACCTTTGACATCATCAATTTCACTCATCATTGCCTTTTTCTCTTTGGCATCCATGTCTTTATCTACCATAACTATATGCATTGTACTCATATCAAAGTCATCTTTCAGTTCACTGTTTGCCACATTTGATGGAAGTGACTGTGGAAGTGACTGTGCAATATTATAATAAATTTTTGTATGATTATTGCCATAAATAGCAGGAATAAGCAAGATCAGGAAAGCAACGATCCATACTTTGTAATGTTTGGTGATAAATGCTGAAACCTTATCCATGCTCTTGATCAGCGGTTTATGCTTGGTTTTTTCAATCGGTTTATCAAAGATAAGAATCATTGCCGGAAGGATTGTTACACAGCAAAGCACTCCAATGATAACACCTTTTGCCATAACAATACCAAGATCACGACCAAGTGCAAATGTCATAACACAAAGAGCTACAAATCCTGCTACTGTGGTGACAGAACTTCCTACAATGGATTTGAATGTATTAGAAATCGCATGTCCCATCGCACGGTTCTTATCTCCCGGGAAACGGCGCTTGTTCTCTTCGTAGCTATTCAGCAGGAAAATGGAGTAATCCATCGTAACACCCAGCTGCAATACCGCCGTCAGCGCTTTTGTAACGTAACAGATCTCGCCAAGGAAAATGTTACTTCCCAGATTATATACAATCGCTGCACCTATACTGATCAGAAAAAAAATCGGTACCAGGAAGGATTCTCCGGTAATTTCCAGCACCAGAAAAGAAAGAATTGCCGCAATTACAACATAAATCGGGACTTCTTTCATTGCTACATTCTTGATATCGGCTACAACACCTGTCATACCTGCAATAAAACACTGTTTGCTGGCAATCTTACGCATCTCACCGACTGCATTCATTGCTTCGTCAGATGAAGTCGTATTGTCAAATAATGTGAGCATCAGTGTCGCATCTCCGTTGTAGAAGGCTTTTCTCAAATCGGATGGGATCATCTCTACCGGCAGTGAAAGATCTGCCACATCACCATACCATAATACTTTTTCGACATGATCAACCTTATTAAACTGGTCTGCCAGCTTCTGGATATCTTTCATGTCCGTATCCTCTACAACAACCATGGCGAATGCACCCATACCATATTCATCCACCATAACGTCCTGTCCTTCTACTGTTTCCAGTGATTCCGGAAGGTAACTGAGCAAGTCGTAGTTAATTCTTGTCTTCGCCATTCCAATAAATGACGGAATCAAAAGCAGTATCCCCAGTAACAAAATTATAAATCTGTGTTTTGCTATCCATTTTCCCGCTTTGACCACAATAATCATCTCCCTGTCTTTACATTTTTATTCTATAGAATATTATACAAAAAAATGACTGATGGTCAATATCAAATAGTCACAATAATTTCATAATTAAAAAATGAATTTTGGTCATTTTTAGCATGGTTAATTTTTTATTATTTTCCAAAAACTATAAACTACAAAAAAACTGCTACTGGCAGTTTTTCTTATACACAAACATAATCAGGTAGGAGGTAAATAATTATTTTATTTACCGTCCTCCCACACCACCGTACGTACGGTTCCGTATACGGCGGTTCTTTAGTTTTCACAGATTATTAGATAATAGTCGAGTATGGATGTATATCCCAGCTTGGCTATTATTTTTTTTAAAAGATTTGGTTCAAGACTTTCGTCATTTTCCAATAACCTTTTCTACTATTGGCTAGTTCCTTGGCTTTCCAATCCTCTAAACCTAGTGCTTTCAGCATTCGGTATTTCGTTTTGATTTTCTTCCACTGTTTCCAATAGACCGCTCGGATTCTCCGCCTTGCCCATTCATTCGTTTTTCGGAGGAGCTCTTTCATATCTGCGAGCCTGAAGTATTCCACCTATCCCCGCACATACTCTTGATACCTCTTTTCTCGTACTTCATTGCTAATGCCTTTGTTCCTGTCGGTATGTTCTCTTTCGACAGCCGTACCGTCCATCAAAAGTCCCCTTGCGCCCTGCCGGGAGCATAACGTCCGGTGGACGTCTGCTTTGCACCGACCGAAGCAGATCATAGATCTATTTATCCAGATATCCTTGCCTGCACATATTCCAGATTTCCACAATAAGGTGTCCCCACCAGATACCATTCTCTTGCCAGATTCATCTCCATTCTGGTCTGTACCCATTCATCATCTACCAGCACTTCCAGTCCTTCTCCGCAGTGAAATCCTGTATCAATCCATAAGTCTGATGATAATAATCCATATCTTCCATTGCTGCTGTTATATCCTAATCTTCCCTGTTTCGTCATTTTCTGCTCCTTTCCAGTCACTTTTATGACTCTTTTGATGTTTTATACTGCGATTCACTTTTGTGACTTTGTCAATAACCTTTTGCGAATTTTATTTTTATAATCCATTCTATATTTTCATACTCTGCGAAAATCAACCTCTTTCGTACCATTCACTTTTGTGCTAGAATAGAGTCACAAATATTATTAAGGAGGCAGCATTATGGTTGGTAAAAAAATCCGGGCATTCCGGGAATTTAGAGGATACAGTCAGATACAGTTAGCCGAGCTGTCCGGCATTAACGTAGGAACGATCAGAAAATATGAACTGGGAATCCGGAATCCAAAACCGGATCAGTTAGAAAAGATAGCAACTGCACTGGGATTAAATGTAAGTGTTTTTCTGGATTTTAATATTGAAACAGTCGGAGATGTACTCTCTCTGTTGTTTTCTATTGATGATTCAGTGAATCTTTCACTTGCTGAGACATCTGATCAGAAGATTTCACTGACGTTCGATAATCCTACGATGCAGGACTTTTTCAGAAAATGGTGTCAATTTAAAAATGTCTATGAAAAGGAAAAAGCTGAAATATTAGCTATTGAAGATGCTGATAAAAGACAGGAAGAACTGGATAAACTGAACGCTACCCAGGAAGAATGGAAACTGCGTGCTATGGGAACTACGATAGGTTGTCATACCATCGTTAAGAAGGGCACTGAAGGTAATTCCATCAAGACATATGATTTGACATAATTTTTACAAAAGAAAAAGAGCCCTTATGAGCTCTGAGTTTTTGGTGGTCTGGGTGGGAGTCTGCTTAGTATGTTAAACCGTGCAACCATTACACTTCACCATCGCATACTCCCAGACCAAATATTAATATATATTCTTTTCTCATCGAATCAAGTCCTTTCTTGCAAATATGTTTGACTGCATCATAAATCAATCCAGAAACCAAGCAATTCGACAATGCTCCCAATATTGGTTTGATGGTGTTTGGAATCGAACCAAATCCTGTTACTAACTATGTTATATTAATAGTATAACATAGTTTTAAAAATTGTCAATTTTCATATTTTGTTATCATTCTGTTATCACAAGCAGTTGTCAGAACACTCTCCCGGCAACCGTTTTTCTATACTGTTCGTTATTCTTTTCCGCTTTTTTATATATTTCCAGGCAACAGAAAAACCCGTAGAACCGAAGTTCTACGGGTATCTTACGTTTGGACACAACGTTATCTTGCGATAACAAATCTATATTCAGATTGTATTACTCGATGATTGTAGCAACACGTCCTGATCCTACAGTACGTCCACCTTCACG
>OICZ01000917.1_pt1 | contig 10004 bp, 10 predicted proteins | sample 1581461 | NCBI WGS metagenome assembly OICZ01 (sample SAMEA3882548, study PRJEB24775) | human gut metagenome | biome: human-associated habitat; feature: intestine environment; material: feces | place: Netherlands | collected 2009/2010 | reverse complement strand
ATGCTGCAAATCCTGCAGCAGACGCCTTCAAGCAGGGGGCTGGTGAAATCGGATACCGTTTTGCAGGTCTGGTTCTTCTGTGCGCAGCAATCACATCCATTATCGGTGCAGCTTATACTTCAGTTTCCTTCCTGAAGACTTTCAGCAAGTCTATCGAGGAAAATGAAAATAAAGTGATCATCGGATTTATCATTATTTCTACAGCCATTATGTTTATCCTTGGAAATCCGGCAGTACTTCTTGTACTTGCAGGTGCTGTGAATGGTCTGATCCTTCCGATCACCCTGGCAATCTGTCTGATCGCTGCACATAAGAAATCTATTATGGGAGAGAATTATCATCATCCGGTAGTACTTACCATTCTTGGAGTGATCGTGGTAATTCTTACAGCATACCTCGGTGTGACTACATTTGTATCTAAGATCGGTACATTGTTATAATTGAGGAAAATGTATCCGGTTTTCAGACTGGAGAGTATGTCAAAAAGGTGTGATCGTCCAGGTTACACCTTTTTGGTTCATTAACAGCCATGTGATGCAGAAAGAAGCAGATAAAAAGACATGGCGAAAAGATTAAGAAAAGAGGAGCAGATTATGCCGGACATTAGAATTTTAACAGAAGGTGATTCTTCTGTTCTGGTTGAATTTGGCAAAGAGATCAGTCCGGAGATCAACCGGAAGATCACTGCCACTGTACAGCTTATGAAAGAACAGCATATAGAGGGAGTTGTAGATATGATCCCTGCGTTCTGTTCTTTGCTGGTTAATTATGACCCGCGTGTGATTTCCTACGATGACCTGAAAAAAAGACTGGAAATTCTGTTAAAGATGGAAGTTACAGCAGGTGAAGGATGCAGAAAAGTTTATGAGATTCCTGTATGCTATGGAGGAGAATATGGTCCGGATATTGAGAATATTGCAGAACATGCCGGACTTTCCGTAGAGGAAGTAATAAAGATTCATTCTTCCAGAGATTACCTGATCTATATGCTTGGTTTTCTTCCGGGCTTTTGTTATCTGGGCGGGCTGGATGAAAGGATCCATACACCCCGTCTTGCAAATCCCAGAATCAAGATCAATGCAGGAAGTGTGGGAATCGGTGGTTCCCAGACAGGGATTTATCCTCTGGATTCTCCGGGAGGATGGCAGCTGATGGGAATGACACCTGTAAAAACCTATGATCCGGACCGTGAAATCCCGATTCTGGTAGAGGCAGGAGATTATATCCGTTTTGTACCGATCGATGAAGATGAGTACAAACGGATCAGAGAATTAGTAGAACGTGGCGAATACCAGTGCACCGTTCATGAGGAGGCATAAAATGGGAATTCGTATATTAAAAGGCGGAATGATGACAACGGTTCAGGATCTGGGGCGTTATGGATATCAGAGTCAGGGATTCAGTGTGGCAGGAGTCATGGATGTCCGTTCATTCAAAATAGCCAATCTTCTTCTGGATAATCCGGAGAATGAGGCAGTATTGGAGATAACGCTGATAGGCCCAACCCTTGAATTTACATCAGCTACTATCATTGCAATCACAGGCGGAGATTTCCAGCCAACCATTAATGGAGAGCCGGCTCCCATGTATACAGCCCTGTATATGAATAAGGGAGATGTACTGAAATTTGGAAGCGCCAGAACGGGAAGCAGAGGTTATATTGCTTTTTCCAGTTATCTGGATATTCCGGTAGTGATGGGAAGCCGATGCACCAATTTAAAGAGTGGTCTGGGCGGATTTAAGGGAAGAAAACTGGAAGCGGACGATTATATCGGATTTCGTATTAAGAGACGTTATCTGCCGTTTTTCCTTTCCCGAAAGCTTGATATGGATGAGTTTGATCAGACAGAAGCAACACTGCGGGTAGTAATGGGACCGCAGGATGGTATGTTCAGCAAACAGGGCATCAAGACTTTCCTGGGCAGTGAGTATACAGTGACAAATGAATTTGACCGTATGGGCTGCAGGCTGGAGGGACCGTTTATTGCTCCTAAGAAGACTTCGGATATTATTTCCGACGGAATCGCATTTGGGGCTATACAGGTACCTTCCCATGGTAAACCTATCATTCTGCTGGCTGACCGTCAGACAACGGGCGGTTATGGGAAAATTGCCACAGTGGCATCTGTGGATATTCCCAAGCTGGTACAGAGAAAAACAGATGATAAGATACATTTCAAGGCAATTACCGTACAGGAGGCTCAGGCTCTTTATGTTGAGGAAATGAAAGAACTTGACGGACTGAGAAAGATCATTCATCAGCCATGTAAAGAGGTTCTGGATTGCCGTCTGGTGGCAAAGAGACTGCGCAAGCTGTTTGAAGAATAACCGTAAAAAATAATATAAAATAGACAGAAAGGATAATGTTTGATGGATTTAGAGAAGATTGAAGGACTGGTAAAGATTATTGAGGATTCATCCCTTAATGAATTCACATATAAGGACAAGGATGTAAAGATTACAATGAGCAAGCTGGATCATCCTCCTGTAGTTGCAGCGGGAGTTCCTGTGGCTGCATCTGCACCTGTGAATACAATTGTGGAAAAAGCAGAGGAAGAAGAGGAGGAAAGTCTGTTTATCACTTCTCCTATCGTAGGAACCTTCTATTCTGCATCTGCTCCGGATGTACCTGCTTTTGTAAAGGTGGGAGATCAGGTAAAAGCAGGACAGACAGTGTGTATTCTGGAAGCTATGAAGCTTATGAATGAGATCCAGAGTGACTATGACTGTGAGATTGAAGCAGTTCTGGTAAGTAATGAACAGAAAGTAGAATATGGACAGCCTCTGTTCCGTGTTAAGAGACTGTAGGATAAGGAGGCTTTCATATTGTTTAATAAAATTTTGATCGCCAACCGTGGGGAGATTGCAGTTCGGATCATACGTGCCTGCAGGAATCTGGGGATCCGAAGTGTAGCTGTTTATTCAAAAGAAGATGCTAAGAGCCTTCATGTACAGCTGGCAGACCAGCGTATCTGTATCGGAGAAGGTCCTGCCAGAAACAGCTACCTGAACATGGACCGGATCATTGCTGCAGCAGAAAATATGGGAGCAGATGCTATCCATCCCGGTTTTGGCTTTCTTTCAGAAAACAGTGAGTTTGTCCGCAAATGCAAAGAAAACGGAATTACCTTTATCGGACCGGATGCGGATGTGATCGATAAGATGGGAAATAAATCCCATGCCCGTAAAACCATGATGGATGCCGGGGTACCGGTTGTACCGGGAACAAAGGAACCTGTATACGATGCAGAAACAGGTAAAAAACTGGCTGAAGAGATTGGATATCCGGTTATGATCAAGGCTTCCTCAGGCGGTGGTGGCAAGGGAATGCGTGTGGCTGCCAATGAGGATGAATTTGAATTTCAGTTTAATATGGCACAGAGAGAATCAGCCAATGCTTTTGGGGATGATACCATGTACATTGAACGTTTTGTAGAAAATCCCCGCCATGTGGAGATCCAGATTATGGCAGACAGTCATGGAAATGTGGTGGCACTGGGAGAACGTGACTGTTCGGTACAGAGAAATCATCAGAAGCTGATCGAGGAATCCCCGTCCCCTGCCATTGATGAAGAAACTCGCAGGAAAATGAATGAATATGCAGTTCTTGCTGCGAAAACAGTAGGTTATACCAATGCAGGAACGATTGAATTTATCGTAGACCCTAAAGGCAACTTCTATTTCATGGAAATGAATACCAGAATCCAGGTGGAGCATGGAGTAACAGAGATGGTTACAGGCACAGATCTGATCATTGAGCAGATTCGTGTGGCTATGGGAGAGGAGTTAAGCTTTAAACAGGAAGATATCCGAATTAAAGGACATGCTATTGAATGCCGTATCAACGCAGAGATTCCTGAGAAAAATTTCATGCCAAGTCCCGGAGTAGTACAGCATATGCATCTTCCGGCAGGCAACGGAGTCCGGGTGGATACTGCCCTTTATACAGGCTATAAGATTCCGTCAGAGTATGATTCCATGATTGCGAAGGTAATCGTTCATGCACCTGACAGAGAGGCTGCCCTGCAGAAAATGCGCTCTGCGCTGGATGAGATGGTGGTCATGGGTGTGGAGACAAACCTTGATTTCCAGTATCAGATTATGAAGAATCAGGTATTCTGCGACGGAAAGGCAGATACGGGATTTATTGAGAATGTACTGAAAATTAAGGGATAAGATTGTAGGTAAGGATCCTGTATACGGATTGAGGGAGTGATTTTTCAAACACGCTCTGGGAAATAAATAGAAAAGAGGTAAGGTAAATGTATACAGTAGATTTAAACAGTGATCTGGGAGAAAGTTTTGGAAACTATAAAATCGGTAATGATGATAAGGTCATTCCGCTGATCTCTTCTGCAAATGTAGCCTGCGGTTATCATGCTTCAGATCCGGTAGTTATGGGAAATACGCTGGCAATGGCAAGGGAAGCGGGAATTCGTATAGGAGCACATCCGGGTTTTCCTGATCTGATGGGCTTCGGAAGAAGAAATCTGAGTGTTTCCCCTGCAGAGGCAAAAGCATATGTGCTTTATCAGCTGGGTGCACTGGATGCATTCTGCAGAGTAACCGGTGTAAAAATGCAGCATGTAAAGCCTCATGGAGCCTTATATAATATGGCTGCAGAGGACTATGCCCTTTCTACTGCAATCTGTGAGGCAATCAAAGAATTTGACAGCAGTCTGATCGTACTTGCTCTTTCCGGCGGACAGCTGGCAAAGGCTGCTCAGGATATGGGCCTGCGTACAGCTATGGAGGTTTTTGCAGACCGCGCCTATGAAGAAGATGGTACTCTGGTAAACAGACGTAAGGAAGGTGCTGTGATCACTGATGAAAATGAGGCTATTGTCAGGGTGATCCGTATGGTCAAAGAGAAAAAGATTACTGCAATTACAGGAAAAGATATTGATATTCAGGCAGATTCTGTCTGCGTTCATGGAGACGGAGCCAAGGCTCTGGCGTTTGTGGAAAAAATCAGAGAGGCTTTTGCAAAAGAAGGAATCCAGATCCGTTCTCTGGATGAGTTTGTAAAATAAAAGAAATTTAGAAACAACTATTAAAAGGACTGAAGTAAAGAGGCTGTGGCACAGATTTTCTGATTGCCACAGCCTTGTTGCTGTTTTACAGCTGGCAGCGGTCCTTCTACTGATGCTTCAGATTCAACCCCTGCTGTTTTGCAAGTGAAGTGATAATCTCAATACAGTTATCGTATCCAAGGGTTCCGGTATCCAGACACAGGTCATAATCGTGATAAGTGCCAAGCTCATGTTTTGTATAGGTTTTGAAATAGGTTTCACGCAGGTTGTCCATTTTGGTGAGATATTTCCTGGGATCTTCCTTTCCGTTTAAGCCTAATTTCTGAATATGTTCTGTGCGGAGATTCACATCTGCATGAAGGAAAATATCCAGACTGGGAATACCGGCATTTCGCAGGATAAGATTGGAACAGCGGCCGATGATAATACAGTCCTGTTCTGCTGCGAACTGAAGGATCAGCTCTTTCTGAGCCTGGTAAATAGCATCATGGGAACTGAAATAGCCTGCAGAGTTATTCAGAATGTTGTCCAGAAGTCTGGCGCTGCGGCTCAGATTTTCACCCTCACGATCAATATCCTCCTGGGAATATCCGCTTCTGGCAGCAGCCTGTTTTGCAAAATCCCGATCGTAATATGGGATACCAAGCCTTTCTGAAACTACTCTTGCAATACTGTGTCCCCCGGCACCAAACTCCCGGCTGATTGTGATGACAGGGTATTTTCTTTCGGACATAATAGATACCTCCATTGGGTTGTTATTTATTTTGTTATCCATGTTTTTCCTTTATTGTAACGTTTTTTGTAAGATTATTCAATAAAGATTATCATTTTTTGAAAAAATATGTTATAATTCAAAATATTATGTACCTGAAGGAGATGGATTTATGAGAAACAAAGAGCTTTTCAGAGGCAGGAGAAAAGCTGGCAGGATTGTTGGCCTTGTTTTGACTCTTGCACTTGCAGTCAGCCTTCTGAGCGGCTGCGGACAAAGTAAAGAACGTCTGACGTTCGGTACCGGCGGTACGGCGGGAACGTATTATTCCTACGGTGGTGTACTGGCCCAGTATATTACCAATAATACAAATGTAAAGGTTACAGCAGTTTCTACAGGTGGTTCCAAAGCGAACCTGCAGTCAGTACAGGACGGAGATTTCCAGCTTGGATTTGTCCAGTCAGATGTAATGGCCTATGCATGGGACGGCGTAAGAGCATTTGAACAGGACGGTGCAACCCATGATTTCAGGACTCTGGGCGGCCTGTATGCAGAGACTGTCCAGCTGTTTACCATGGATCCTGACATTAAGACAGTGGAAGATCTGAAGGGCAAGAGCGTATCTATCGGTGCGGCAAACTCCGGTGTATATTTCAATGCTCTGGATGTTTTAAATGCAGGCGGCATTACCCTGGATGATATCCATCCCCAGTATCTGTCTTTTGAGGACAGCAAGGAATCTTTGAAGGATGGAAAAATTGATGCTGCGTTTATTGTTGCAGGTGCACCTACAACAGCTATCACAGAGCTTGCAACTACCAATGGTGTCTATATGATCAATATTGATGGCGCGATCAGGGATTCAATTTTGAGTGACTGTCCATATTATACATCCTACCAGATTCCTGCAGGAACCTATCCGGGACAGGATGAGCCTGTAGAAACCATCACAGTCAAGGCGACGATCGTAGTGTCCGAATCTCTGGATGAGGATACAGTTTATGATATGACTGCGGCAATTTTTGACCATGCAGACGAGATTTCTGCTGAGAATGCAAAAGGAGCGGAGCTTTCTCTGGAAAACGCTACTTCCGGTATGACCATTCCTTTCCATAAGGGTGCGGCGCGTTATTATGCAGAGCATGGAATTACAGTGGATACGAAAGGGGAATAGTCAGGATGAAAGAAAATAAGATAAAAAAAGCAAACACATCCCCGGAAGGGCAGGCTGGTTCTGAGAACATGAGCACAGCAGATGTAGATGCAGTAATGAAGAAATACGACCGCGAATCCAATATTCGTGTGTGGACCGGCAAATATAAGCTGGCTGTACGCGGCCTGCTGGTTGCCTTTTCTCTGTGGTGTATCTATGTTACCTTATTTGCAACCTTCCTGGAGGAAATCCGACTGACTTCTTTTCTGGGGCTGATCATTCTTATCGGATTTCTTACCTATCCGGCGAAAAAAGGAGATATCAGAGAAAACTACATGCCGATTGGCGATATTATTTTTATGATCGCAGGCACAGGTGCTTTTCTGTATTTTACTTTTTCTGCAAATCAGATCATCAATCAGGGTACCAGATTTGCCTCTTATCAGATTGTGATCGGTATTATCGGTATTGCTGCACTGATCGAGCTTACCAGACGATGCGTGGGCCTGCCGATCCTGTTTGTGGCAGGTTTTTTCCTGATCTATGCACTGGCTGTAGGGCTTACCAATCCGGCATTTTTGGGAAGAGTGAAATTCCTGGTGCGGAATCTTTTCTACACAAAAGAGGGTATTTTCTCCACACCTGTAAATGTATGCTCTAAATATATTGTGGTATTTATTATTTTCGGTGCGTTTCTGGAGAGAACAGGAATCTCCAACTTCTTTATTCAGCTGGCTAACTGCATTGCAGGAAAATATGCAGGTGGACCGGCAAAGGTAGCGGTTATCAGTTCTGCACTCTGCGGAATGGTATCCGGTTCCTCTGTAGGTAACACAGTAACAACCGGTTCTGTTACAATCCCGATGATGAAGGACACAGGCTACAAACCGGAATTTGCCGGAGCAGTAGAAGCTGCTTCTTCCACAGGTGGACAGATCATGCCTCCGATCATGGGAGCTGCCGCATTCCTTATGGCAGATTTTGTGGGTGTACCGTACTCCAACATTATTGTCAGGGCGATTCTGCCGGCATTGTTGTACTTTACAGGAATCTTTATTTCTGTGCATCTGGAAGCAAAGAAATTAGGACTTTCCGGAATTCCGAAGGAAAAACTTCCGGTATTTAAGCTTCTGATCCGTAAAATCTATCTGTTATTACCTCTGGTCATGCTGGTAATCTGGGTGTCCGGAAACTATATGACCATGCAGAAGGCTGCCAGCTATGCAATCGTTCTTTCTGTTATCGTAAGTCTTTTTGACAAAGAAAACAGAATCAGTGTTACCAAATGTATTGATGCACTGGAAGCAGGAGGAAGAGGTGTTATCTCCGTAGCAGTAGCCTGCGGTGTTGCAGGAATCATTTCCGGTTCCATCACCATGACAGGACTTGCCAATGACCTGATCAACGGAATCATCAGTGTTGCAAACGGAAAACTGATCATTGCACTGCTTCTGACTATGCTGTGCTGTATCGTACTTGGTATGGGTGTACCTACCACTGCCAATTACTGTATCATGGCAGCAACCTGTGCTCCGATCCTGGTACGTATGGGAGTACCTACACTGGCAGCTCATTTCTTTGTATTTTACTTTGGTATTGTTGCAGATATCACACCGCCGGTAGCGCTGGCTGCCTACGCAGGTTCAGCCATAGCGAAGGCCAATCCGATGAAGACTGCATTTACAGCCTCCAAGCTGGCTATCGCAGTATTTATCGTACCTTATGTATTCTGCTTCAATCCGGCAATGCTGCTGATCGATACCACACCGCTTAAGGTTGTTCAGATCTTTATCACCTCATTGATCGGTGTGTTTGGATTGTCCTCCTCACTGGAAGGCTTCCTGTCAGTGAAAATGTCTGTACCGGTTCGTGTCTTAATGGCAGCAGGCGGACTGATGCTGATCGATCCGTCACTGATGACTGATGTTGTGGGAATACTTCTGATCGTGGGATGCTGCGTATGGCAGACAGCGCAGAAGAAGAAAACTGCATAGAGAAGAATAAAAAAACCGGCAAAACACCTGTCATTTGGGTGTCCTGCCGGATTTTTTTATTTAGAAATCCAGTTCTTTCAGATACCGTCCAAGTGCATCCTGCCAGGTGGGGAGTGGTGTGAAACCATTGGCTGTCAGTTTGCTCTTAGCCAGGCGGCTGTTAAACGGTCTGGCTGCTTTGGAAGCGCCATACTCTGCAGTTGTGACGGAGTTGACTGTCATGTTTTCCGGGAGATATTCCGGGTGTCCCATGGCAGCGGCCTGACGGAAGATTTCTTTTGTGAAATCATACCAGCTGATATATCCGCCCTCATTGGTTGCATGATAAAACCGTATTTTTCAGTTTCGATCATATCTACCAGAAGTCTTGCCAGGTCATAGGTATAAGTAGGTGTACCAATCTGGTCATTGACTACGGAGAGAGTATCATGAGTTTTTCCGAGGTTGATCATGGTTTTGATAAAGTTCTTGCCGTTTTTGCCGAATACCCATGCAATACGGACGATAAAGAACTTATCAACTGTGCCGGATACGGCAAGTTCACCGTCCAGCTTTGTCTGTCCATAGACATTTAATGGTTTATAGTCCTTGCAGTCAGGCTCCCATGGAGTGGTTCCCTGACCATCGAATACATAATCAGTGGACAGATACAGCATCTTGATGTCAAGCTCTTTGCACACATCAGCAATATTCTGAGTTCCGGTTACATTTACCAGACGGACCTTCGGCTGGTTCTCTTCATCTTCGGCAGCATCTACAGCTGTCCATGCAGCACAGTGGATCACAGCATCAACATTTGCTTCTTTAATGACTTTTTCTACAGAAGCTTTGTCAGTGATATCCATCTGAACGTAAGGCATTGTGGTAACTGCAGTGCCATCAGCGATTCCGCTGTAGAAAGGAGCAATGTCGCTTCCCACACCTTCATAGCCGCGTTTCGCAAGTTCGTTCATAACATCATGTCCAAGCTGACCGCCTACACCTGTTACAAAAATTCTCATAAATTATGCCTCCCCGCGGTTTGCGTACATTTTTTCATAGTAGTTCTGGTATTCACCGGAGATGATCGTTTCCCACCATTCTTTGTTATCCAGATACCACTGAATGGTTTT
>OICZ01000899.1_pt1 | contig 10193 bp, 7 predicted proteins | sample 1581461 | NCBI WGS metagenome assembly OICZ01 (sample SAMEA3882548, study PRJEB24775) | human gut metagenome | biome: human-associated habitat; feature: intestine environment; material: feces | place: Netherlands | collected 2009/2010 | reverse complement strand
CGCTTTCCTGGCGCGTACAGCCGCCTTTAACGATATTACTTACCTTATTAACCGAATAATCTTTTACCATAGCAAAAATTTGAGGAATGTCCTCTTCGCGTGCCGATATAATTATTTCCTTAATAAGATCCGAATTTTCAAATGCCTTCAAAGTCCTGATAAGCACAGGGACGCCGTCAATTAGCAAAAACTGCTTATTGACGCCGCCCATTCTTGTTGAATTTCCGGCAGCTACAATAATCGCGGAAACATACGGATAAGAAGCTGCCTCATTATTATATTTTTTTGTTCTTAGCATACTCATAACCCCTTTGTAATACTTAGGGCAAACAAATAGATTTTATGAGTATATTTTACACCAAAGCCTCTATAGTTGCAAGCTTAACTGCAAGGCAAAGAATATCGGCTGCTTTTTGAAGCTCATCGGTTGAAGGATAAGAAGGTGCAATTCTGATATTTCTGTCATCGGGATCTATTCCGTACGGGAAGGTTGCACCTACGGTAGTAAGAACGACACCGAGTTCTTTACAAATTTCACCCACGCGTTTTGCGCTGCAATGGTTAACGTCAAGACTTATAAAATATCCGCCTTTAGGAGATGACCAGGATGCAAGATCATTGTCTTTAAGCTCTTTTTCAAGCGTTTCAAGCACTATATTGAATTTAGGTGCAAGAAGTTTAGCGTGTTTCTTCATATGTGCCTTAATACCATCGGCATTTTTGAAGTATTTAACGTGTCTTAACTGATTCATCTTATCATAGCTTATTGTCTGCGACTTTAATCTGTCTTTAATCATCGCAATGTTCTTCGGTGAAGCAGCTATTGCCGAAATACCTGCTCCGGGGAAGGTTATTTTTGATGTTGAAGTAAATTCAATGAAATTATCCTCTGTTCCGAATTCCTTGCAGGCATCAAAAATATTGAGCAAAGTATCAGCATCATCGCAAAGGTCGTGCACAATATAAGCGTTGTCCCATATTACACGGAAATCTGGCGCAGACGGTTTTAAAGCGGCCAACGCACGAACTGTTTCATCCGAATACGTTATTCCGTCGGGATTGGAATACTTCGGTACGCAGAACATACCTTTTACCGAAGGATCTTTAACAAGCTCGGCAATTTTTGCAACATCAGGTCCTGTTTCTGTCATTCTGACATTTATCATTTTAATGCCGAAATGCTCGCATATACCGAAATGTCTGTCATATCCGGGAACATTACATATGAATTTAACATCGCCCTGACGGCACCATGGCTCGGCACCTGCACCATGCGTATAACACTGTGAAATATAGTCATACATAAGATTCAAACTTGATGTGCCGCCGACAATAATGTTTTCCGGAGCGACACCGAGCTCATCCGCAAAAAGCTTTTTGCATTCCGGAATACCGTCAAGGCCACCGTAATTGCGCACGTCCGTACCGTCTTCTGATATCCAATCAGAAGCTGAAAGCGATGAATTAAGCATATCCATGGAAAGCGCCAACTGCTCGGGCGACGGCTTACCTCTCGCCATATTGAGTTTAAGATTTTGTGACTTAACGTCATCGTATTGCTTCTTAAGCTCACATTTTAAATCCTCAAGTTCTTCCTTTTTCATTTTGCAGTATTGCATTATTCTTGCCTCCAAGATTTAAAAATACTTTTTTAACCTTATAGATTTTATAATATTTTACTCGATTTTGCAATATTTGTTTTAAATTCTTGCAATAATTATAAAAAAAGACAAGCTGCTAAAAATACAGCCTGTCTTTTTGTCTATTTTAAATAAATAATAGTTCAGTCTTTTACAGCGGAACTCAACTCATGCTCTTTTTTACGTATCTCTTCAAGTTCATTTTGTATTTTTTCTTTCTTCTTTCCGGTATAATCATTGAAAAACATCGGTATCATAGTTAAAAGGAAGCCAAGAGCAGGAAGAAGAGTTACCATAATCAGAAGCCATTTTTGAGTGAAAGGTGTTTGCTGAGCCAAAATCTGTTTGCCGTTTATGTCAAGATTACCGTCAATCGGCTTTTGATACTTGCCTATTTCGAGAACCCAACCTGTTACAACTCCGGCTATACCTGCTGTAACCTTTGAAAGGAAGGTCTGGAAAGCAAAACACACACCTTCAGATCGTTTGCCTGTTTTCCATTGCATATAATCAACCGAGTCAGCTATGAAAGCATATGTAATTACATTATAAATTCCGAGAGGGAAGCCCATTAAGAACAGACATACCCAAAGAATATAAATATTAATATGTCCCGGATCATTCATAAAGAGCAAATAGCAAACACAGTGTGCAATGACTCCGAAAATAGACGAGCCGATGTAAATCTGCTTCAAATCAAATTTCTTGCGAAGCATCGGGAATACGACCATGGCCGGCACCATACCGGCACCAATGGCAACAGTTAAAGTCGTGAGGATAGTTCCGCGCGGTATCCAAAATCCGCCCGCTTTATAAGCGGCTACAACATCGTTTGTAGAAGCAAGAACATCAAAGTCCGTGTAACCTTGAATTATTAAATAGTTAGCTATATAGTCGGCAGATATATTGGCAATAACCATTGTAGAACCGAGTATAGCCGCTGCGATTACAAGTAAAAGCAGTTTGTTTTGACCGACAACATGAACAGTCTCTTTAAAAGTAGGTGTCGTTGTTGACGGCTCTATTCGCTCTTTAGTAGTAAAGAACGCAAGACTTGAAAGAAGCGCGCCCATGACACCAAAAAGAATTGCGCCGAAAAGATAACCGCCGCGCAATCCGAGAGAAGACTGACGTAAAATAGGAATAAGAAGTGCCGGAAGAATACCGCCAAATGTAGAACCCAAACGTCCGTTTGAAATAAACTGTGTACGTTCTTTTTCGTTTGGTGTTATAACCGAAGTCAGTCCCCAAAAAGGAACGTCTTGTATCGTAAAGCAAACACCCCAAAGCACATATGTACACGCAGCATATACAGTAGCCGCCGCGCTGCTTTGAAAAGGAGCAATAAACAAAAGGATGGTCGACACACAAACCGGTATCGGAGAGAAAAGCAAATACGGACGCATTTTTCCCCATTTACTTCTCGTCTTATCCACTATCATTCCCATTATCGGATCGTTAAGCGCATCAAAAATACGACCGCCGAGTATAATAGCACTTGCTGTAACAGCGTTTAGTTTAGCAACGTCAACCAAAAAGACAAGATAGAACATTGTCATTATAGTATATATTCCGCTTCTGCCGAAAGCAGAAAGCGGAAAACATATTTTTTCTTTTAAAGTTAAATATTTCTTTTCCATTCCCTTAACTCCTTGTTATTTTTTTCTTACAAATAAAGCCGGTAAAATTTTTGGCTTGCGCTCCCCCGCTTTGACCATTTCGTTTATCAGCATATCTTTGAGTTCAGCCCTTACGGAAGCATATTCTGGAGATTTTATTAGGTTGTTTTTCTCAATCGGATCAACTGATAGATCATATAAATAATCTTCAAAATATACATCTGAGTTGTGGGCAACATATCCGGTAGGAGCAAGAGTCCTTACGGAATACTTGTACTTTTTGGTGCGTATAGCTCTTCCGCACTGACTTTCGCTTATTTGAATAAATACGCAGTCGCGTTCCTTATTTTCACGCATTTCCTTGAGCAGTGATATGCCCGAATAGCTTTTCGGTATCGGTATTCCTGCCATATCAAGCAATGTCGGAGGAAGATCTATAAGACTAACAAGCCTGTCATCAACTACACCGCCTTTGAACATCCCTCCGCTGATAATCAACGGCGTATGCGTTGCGCTGTCGTGGCAACTTCTCTTATACTCAAGATTGCGGGTCTTAAAATGAGAGCCGTGATCGCTTGTATAAATAATAATTGTGTTATCGTAGAGTCCCTTTTCCTTCAGCTTTTTAACGAGCTTACCGACATTATCATCAAGTCTGTTTATTGCAGCTATGTAATCCGGATACATTTTATTATAATCGCCGGGTAAAAACGACAAGTCGGGTGGTATAGGATAGTCTTTAAATTTATCTACAGTATCCTTAGGGCCTTCATAACAATGATGATCATTTTGATGATGTGGTTCAATATGAGATACAAACATAAAAAACGGCTTATCCGATGTCTTTTGCTCAAGATATTGAAGGGCGAAATCGTTTATGCAATCAGCGCGGTAGCCCTTGAAATCAACTTTTCTGTTTTCATTGTCAAAGACATATCCATCATATCCGTGTGATGTAAACTCAAGTACATCGGATGCACGCCACCAGTCTTTATAACCGCCGCGCAGGTTCTCAGGAATTGCGCTTTTTTCGCAGTGGAAGCCTACGTTAGGCAGTCTGTCGGAGGCTAAGTGCCACTTCCCGACATAAGCTGTTTCGTATCCTGCTTCGTTGAAGTATTCCGCTAACGGCTTAATGTTTTGCGGAAGCGGAATTCCATTCCAATAGCATTGGTTTTGCGTCGCATAAAGACCGGTTTGAAGGCAAGCGCGAGCCGGTCCACAAACCGGTTGACACGTATATGAATTTGTAAAATTCACACCGTTTTCGGCAAGCTTCATAAGATTTGGAGTAACGGTTTCATTAACAGTGTCCCATCTCTGTTGATCGCTGAAATAAAAAATAATATTTGGCCTCATTATGTTCCTCCGTTATATTATATAAATGACATTACAGCATTGTATAAAGATAGTGCCGCAACCGAAGATACGGCAATTGTAAACGTGACTTTAATTGCTTTTTCATTGCATTTCCTATTTAAAATCGAACCTATGAACCCTCCGATAACCGCAACAGGGATAATCACAAGCAATACCTTCATATCGAATCCGGAAAATCCCGTTTTTATATATGTGGATATAATGTTTGCGCATTGGGAAAAGAAAATAACAGCCACCGAATACACCGCTGCATCTCTCATCGTAAACGAAAACATAAGAGTTAAAAAAGCAACATTTATCGGTCCGCCGCCAATACCCAGAAATGCCGCCGCGGTACCGAGCAGTAATCCGGACAGCAAAATTGCTATGGGATTTTTAACATTAAATGTTTTGAAATTACCGGACACAAAAATAATAACGCACACTAAAAGAACAGCCAATATTGCAGACTGTATGCCTCTTACGGTATTCGGAGTTGAAACACTTAACGCATAATTAAAAAGATAATTTCCAAGCAGACCGCCGCCGACCGAGCCCAAAGCAACCAACAACACAATAGACGGCTTTATCGGCGTTTTTTTAATGATGTGACGTGTAGTTGATGTTATCGACATCGCAAAAACAGCACAAGACGAAAAGAAAGAAATTTCGGTTAGGGAGTGTGCATTGATAACATCGAGGACCGGCTTGATTATAACTCCGCCGCCGAGTCCTACAAACGACCCTAAAAGTGTCGCCAAAAAAACAACAAAACCATATAAAATTAAAACCATTTTCAAAACCTCTTTTGTATTATAACACAAAAAAACGCAACACACAATTGCTGATTATAAAAAACAAGCGATTGTATAACAAAACAACCGCTTATTTTAATCATTTAGCAAAAAATTGTTTGTGTTTTTTCTTCAGCAATCATTTTTATGTTCTTTTCCATAAGATCAAAGAACTTTTATGCTACAGTTTTGTCTTTTTCATTTCCTCTGACACACATTGATAAGGTAAGCTCACCGTTAAGAGAGGTTGCCGAAAGCAAAACATACGGCTTATATTTTACTGCACCAGTCATAAATCCGTCGATATAATCCGCAAAGTTTTCATTTTATCCTGCTTGGATTTTCTAATAAATAAGATAACATAAAATTACATTATGTTCAATATTTTAGTTAATTGTGCTCTCTTTAACAGTTGATTTTTTTCTTGCACTTTTTTATTTTCGTGCTATAATTATATATTATTCGGAGGCATAGCTCAGTTGGTTAGAGCGCACGGTTCACATCCGTGAGGTCGAGGGTTCAAATCCCCCTGTCTCTACCAAAAAAGGAACGACAATCTTCAACGTAAGATTGTCGTTCCTTTATATTATGAACATTACTCCTTTTTGATATTCTCTATTTTCTATTTACGGAATCTCATTGTGACAGGATTTACACGTTATTCAACTACTGTATAGAAAAATATTATGATTTTGACAATTTATACTTGCTTATCAATAAGCATAAAAGCATAATCGCCGGGAAGATAATTGCCGACAAAATACCAATATGGAGATTATTGTTAAAGTTTCCCGAAACCAAACCGGCAAGAGTAGGACCGCCGGAGCATCCGAGATCTCCCGCAAGAGCCAACATTGCAAACATAACAGTTCCGCCTCTTTTGATTGCTGCAGAAGATTTGCTGAACGTGCCCGGCCATAATACGCCGACAGAAAATCCGCATAAAGCGCAGCCTATAAGACCTATTGCAGGAACGGGAATCAACGCAATACATAGATATGAAATAACGCAAAGACACGCTGAAAAAAACATACACTTATTGAGATTTAATTTATCACCGAATTTGCCGTATAACAAACGTGAAGTTCCCATAAGAGCGGCGAAAGCAAGCGGTCCTGCGAGATCACCGACGGTTTTGCTGACTCCGAGACCTTGCTCCGCAAATGTTGACGCCCATTGACTTACTGCCTGTTCGCTGGCTCCGGAGCACACCATCATTATCATCATTAGCCAAAAAACCTTGTTACGGAAAAGTTCCTTTAGCGTTAATCCTCTTTCCCCTTCCTCCTGCAAAGAATATATAGGTACCTGTGTAAAAAATATGGCGTTTACTATTGGGATTAAAGCCCAAAATATCGCTAATATTCTCCAATTTGATATACCGAAAGCCGTAAAAAACAGCGTTGAGAGCAAAACTACCGCCATATGTCCCCAACAGTAAAATGAATGAAGTAAGCTCATAGCTTTTTCTTTGTTTTCGGTAGGGCACGCCTCCATAATCGGGCTTACCAAAACCTCAAGTAAACCGCCGCCGACGGCATATATGATAACAGCTATTAAAAGCCCGACAAAAGGCGATGCAAATACCTCAGGAAGTACCGTTAACAAAATCAGACCGACCGCGGCAAATACGTGCGATAATACAGCCGATGCCCGATAACCTATTTTATCGATAAATCCTGCCGATAAGAGGTCAATCAGCAGCTGTATGACAAAGTTAACCGTAATCAGAGCGGTTATCTGCGATAACGGTATATCAAATGTTTTTTGAAATGTTACAAATAAAAGCGGCGCAAAATTATTAATAATTGCTTGCACAATATACCCTGTAAAGCAAGCACACATTGTTGATTTATAGCTTTTTTTCATCGTTCGGAACCTCATAAAAAATCTTTCCACATTTTATAATAAAAGTGCAAATAAATCAATAACGTACCGATAAAAATCCCGACAGATAACAGCTCTGTCGGGATTTAATGTTTTTATAGTATTATAAAATCAAAGTTTCATAGCTACGTCCCAAGCACGCCATATAACGGTACGCAAGTTACCGACGTGATCCGCGTCGCCAACCAAATGGACATTTTTGCTCTCAGGGAACAAAGGCATTGAATGATAACCTACAGACAAAATAACTGAATCGGCAGATATTTTTTGTGTTTTACCGTCGCTTGTTTCAACAATTACTCCGTCCTTTAATATCTCTTTAACCTTTGTATTAAGATAAACAGGAGCTTTTTTGTATTTTAACATTTCTCTGAGAAACGATGAATTGGCAAGGCAAACGCCCTTAACTGCTATAAGGTCATTTTTCATTTCGATAACAGTCGGCTTTTTGCCTTTGAGGATTAAGTCGTAAGCAATTTCGCAGCCGGTTAAACCGCCGCCGATAATTGCAACATCCTCCCCTACATCTATGCCGTCAAGATATGTTGTTGCGTCCATTGCATACTCAATTCCCGGAATCGGAGGTTTATTAGCTGCCGAGCCGGTAGCAACAATAATCTCGTCTGCAGAAATATCCGAAAATCTTTTAATCTCACTGTTAAGCTTAACTGTTACGGACGAATTATTTATTGCTCGCCTGTACCATTCAATTAAATCACGGTCTTTCTCCTTAAATGAAGGAGCGGCAGCTTCAATAAATATACCTCCGAGTCTATCGGTCTTTTCATAAAGAGTAACGGCATGACCGCGTGCAGCGGCAACTAAAGCAGTCTCCATACCTCCGATACCGCCACCGATAACAGCAACGGATTTTGAAACTCTTGCCGTGACAATCTTATACTTCTTTGACTGCATTGTCATCGGATTAAGCGCGCAGCGAGACATATTCGAAGTGTCATCCATATCTTGAATATTCGGCACACCCTCATAATGTGCCATATTAAAGCAGGCGTTATGACAGCAAATACACGGCTTGATATCTTCTTCTCTGTCTTCCATCAGTTTTGTAACCCATGCGGGATCGGTAAGAAACTGTCTTGCAAATCCGACAGCGTCAATTTTATTTTCTTTAACGGCGCTCGCTCCCTCTTGAGGAGTCATTCTGCCGGCACAAACAACAGGTATGTCGACAAACTTTTTTATGTGTTCCACATCTTTAAGGTTACAGTTCTCCGGCATATATCCGGGAGGATGAGCCCAATACCAAGCATCATATGTACCGTTGTCGCAGTTGAGCATATCATAACCTGCGTCCTGCAAGTATTTTGCGGCGCGCTCAGATTCTTCCATATCTCTGCCGACTTCCGTATACTCTTCGCCGGGCAATGCCCCTTGGCGGAAGCCCTTCGTCTTTGAAACAACCGAATATCTGAGGGAAACCGGGAATTCTTTTCCGCACGCCTTTTTTACGGCTTTTACTATTTCAACAGGGAAACGGTAACGGTTTTCAAAAGAACCGCCGTATTCGTCTGTACGCTGATTGGTATATTTCATCGTAAACTGGTCAAGCAAATAGCCCTCATGCACAGCGTGAATTTCAATGCCATCCACTCCTGCTTCCTTACATAATTTAGCGGTTTTCGCAAAAGCGTCAATCATTTCGTCGATTTCCTTGATTGTTAAGGCTCTCGACGGGACTTTATCGCTCCATCTGTTCGGATTGGGAGATGCGCTTGCGCAAAGGTACTCAACATCAAGAATAGGCTTTGCAAGCACACGTAAAGCTTTGTTGCAATATACCTTTTCCATAAGGTCATTTACTGCCATAGAACGACCAAAGCCTGCCGTTAACTGTATAAAAAGCTTTGCACCGGTTTTATGGTACTCTTCCATAAAAGCTTTAAGCTGCTTGAATTTCCCCGTATTCTGATATAACCATTTACCACCGAAGGTGTCACGTATAGGTGCTATACCCGGCAAAATCAAACCGACATTGTTTTTAGCTCTTTCAAGTAAAAAATTTGCGGCTTCTTTGTCAAAATGGTTAGGCTCCATCCAGCCGAATATAGAAGTACCGCCCATTGAGCATTGAACAATACGGTTTTTAATTTCTACATTACCTATGCGCCACGGCGTAAACAACGCCTCATATTCTTGTTTCATATTATCACCGTCCTATAAAATTTTGCAATCGTTATTCTACCGTGACGAGTCCGTCATCCCCGATTGAGACCGTCATACCGTCCTTGACATAGTCAAGAAATTCATCACCGAGCATATCGACTACCGGCATAGACGCATTTGTCCAATTTGCCGCAAGTATCGCACCCGAGGCAGCAAGCGAATCAATCGGCTTAGAGAACAACATGCAAGCAGGTTGCTTTGAAAGAGCACAGGCTGCGTAAAGTACCATTCCGCCGGTTGTTGAGCCGATGGTCTCCGGTAAGCAAAGCGCTTTGCCTATCATGGGCTTTTTATAAATATCACTGTTATTTTGGTCACCGCACTTAACCTGTTTATCGCCGAACATCAAAGCCATTTGAAAGCTTGCAAGCGTATTAAAACCACCGTGTGAAACGAGGGCTTCAGCTTTAACTCTGCCTGGAGTAACAACGCGACCTTTAAATGATTTACTCATCTTATTTGCCCTCCTTTGTTATAATACGTACAATTTCGTCATCAGAATAAAACTTTGCACTTGTATATGTACGAAGCTTATTTGATGAAGTAATAACAGGCATCTTCTTTGATAACGGATTATTCATATACATAAGCGGGCAAATATAGCTCAATATAACGCCGGTATTTTTAAGTCGCTCGGCATACTCGGTTTTGTTAAACTCTTCTATTATATCCGGAGCGGATGTAAATACCGTCGGAACAAGAACCTTTTT
>OICZ01000890.1_pt1 | contig 10265 bp, 5 predicted proteins | sample 1581461 | NCBI WGS metagenome assembly OICZ01 (sample SAMEA3882548, study PRJEB24775) | human gut metagenome | biome: human-associated habitat; feature: intestine environment; material: feces | place: Netherlands | collected 2009/2010 | reverse complement strand
GCCTAAAGGACAACCACAAACAGGGACACCAGTCTTCATCCTAGGAAATCCAAATGTACCAATTGATGAAACTGTTAAACGAACATTTGACGATAGAACAACTGAGAAGAAAGTACCAGACGAAGGTATATATACAATCGATGAAAACAGTAAAGTAACCTTCACACCAGAACCTGACTTCGTAGGTAAAGCAACAGGAGTAACAGTTAAACGTGTAGGTAAGAACGGAATGCCAGTAACAGCTACTTACACACCAAAAGTTCATCCTGATACTTCATTCGTTGATAAAGAGGGTAACTCACTTTCACCAACAGAAGATGGAACTAAACCTACTAAAGATATCCCAGGATACAAGATTGTTAAAACTGAAGTAGACGAAAAAGGAAATACAAGACATATCTATGAAAAAGTCATAACAACTTACAAAGATAAAGATGGCAATGTAATTCCAGGAACAACTACTAAGGAAGGTACAACTCCTAAGAAAGATATTCCAGGTTACCGCTTTGTAGAAACTAAGACACTTCCAAACGGAGATACAGAGCACGTCTACGAAAAAGTTAAGGCAAGTTATAAGGATAAAGATGGTAACGAAATTCCAAACTATCCAACAGAAGACGGCGAACAACCTAAGAAAGATATCCCAGGCTACCGCTTTGTAGAAACTAAGACCCTTCCAAATGGCGACATCGAACACGTTTATGAGAAAGTTTCAACACCAGCTCCAACAACCTTCACCTTTTCCTCAACCAACTCCAGGTAAGCAAAGTACAACTACTTGGGCTGATGACAATGGAAATCCATTGAAACCAACTGAACCAGGCTCTAAAGAACCGGGAACAGTTTCAGGTTACGAATATGTGAAGACTGTGACTGATCCAAATGGAAATATCAAACATATCTTCAAAAATGTTGAAATGCCGACTCCAAGACCGGTTGAACCAAGTCAACCAGCAACACCAAAAGATGTTGAAGGTCAAAAAGAGTTGCCAAATACAGGTACAGAAGACAATGCTAGCCTAGCAGCACTTGGACTTCTTGGAGTATTGAGTGGATTTGGTCTTGTAGCTCGTAAGAAGGAAGATTAATTAAATCTTTCTGATAAACGAATATAATAGAAAACCAATGATGTAAAAATCATTGGTTTTTTGAAATTTACAAATGTTTTCTGAAAATGAGTTGGCTAACTTTTTATAAAATGGTAAAAATTATTTTAATATTACAAAAAAAGGTAGATACTTAAAAACAAAAATATAATTACTACTATAAATAATTTTTGAAAAATAAAATTTAGTTATTATAGTCTAAATTTTAAATGGAAAATTTGCTTATAATACGGAAGTGTGATACGATTAAATTATTTTCAAAGTATATAGTTTCGGCATAAAAACATTGTTACATTAAATGTTAAAATTATCGTTTTTTTTTTAAAAATTAAGTATTTTGAAAAATAAAACAATTTATAAGGGGGTTATTACTCATATGCGAGGGAAACAACAAGATTTTCGAACAGAGAAGTACATTCGTTACGGTATTCGTAAGTTCAGCTTTGGAGCAGCATCAGTAGCAATTGCTGTTGGTTTAATGTTCTTAGGTAATGGCGTAGTATCAGCGACGGAAGTACAATCAGCTGAAACAGCTATTACAACATCTGCTTCTAGTCAAGGTGACAAGGAGACGGAAAAGGCTGAGCCTAAAGCAGAAACAGTAGAAACTGTGAAGCCAGAAACTGTGAGTCCAGAGACTATAAAGCCAGAAACTGTGAATCCAGAGACTGTGAAGCCAGAAACTGTGAATCCAGAGACTGTGAATTCAGAGACTATGAAGCCAGAAACTGTGAATCCAGAAACTGAAAAAGCTACAGAAGTGAAATCAGAAGTTGCAGCTACAAAGGCAGCAACTAAAGCAACTCTAGCGAATACAGATGCTAGTCAAGCCGATGTAGATGCACAAGCAGAAACTGTATCAGCTTTGAGCACAGCTGTAACTGAATCAAATACTGCTGAAAAGAAATTAAGACCAACTGAAATTTATACAACTAATGGTACTCCAGGTACCGCCGGCACTGCAGTTAAGACAAATGCAAAGTATGCAAATTCTGTGGAAACAGTGGATAATAACAAGCGTGGTAATAGAGAGAATACAGATTCTATTAACCAAAGACGAAGAGTCAAAAGAAGTGCAATAGATACAACTAAGTTTGCTCAAAACTACGATAGAAAGGTATTGTCAGGTTCAGTTACCAATACGGGTTTCTCAGTTAGTGATCCAGATTATCCATCTGGAATGTGGATTGATCCAGATAAATCTCATTACAGTTATGAATGGGTGCAAACATATTATGGAAACCAGATTGTTCTTTCAACTAATCGAACGGGCGATGGAATTGTTTATGTAACGGAATTATCGCCATCAAATAAAGTTTTTAAACAATACACTTTAAATCAAAATACTAAGGTACCATCTACTGTATTTGATAGCACTACCTACTATAATGATACTTATTATGCGATGGTTGAAAGTTTAAGAGATCCTCTTGCTGTTAAATATATTGTTAGTAAATATGATACTGGCTACTACAATAAACTATCCTATATGGTACCCAAATTGATCACACAAACAACCTATTTTGTTGATAAAGATGGCAAGCAAATCACCGACAGTAATGGTAATCCGGTTGTTCCTTATACACAAAAAGGGTTAGTTGGCCAAAAATATACGACGAGTCCCATACTTATAAATGGTTACTATGCTACTGCACCTTCTAATTCAAATGGCGTTATGTCACCATTCGGAGAGATTGGTGCTAGTTATGTTAAAGACTTTCATGATGGAATAGTTGTTACTTACACTCAGACTGGTTCAGATGGAACAATGTCTGCTTCAATTGCTCAAGATGGAAAAGTTATCAAGACATATACAAATATAAAGCCCTCAGATCCTGTGATAAAGTATCAAGTAGGTTATACGACAGTCGCAATTAAAAATCCATATATTCCACAAACCTCTGATGTTAAGTATGTTTACAGAAAGCTCGGCAACTGGGTCGTCTCTAATCCTGATGGCTCGACAAAATCAATTATTTATCCCAATGATCCTATTGACCCTACTAAGATTGCTGATTCATCTGTGCCTGGTTACCCGGTTATTGATTTTCTTCCTGGCTATACACCTAAAGACCATATGGGGACTCCTTTGGTGCCAGTTGATCCCGATGATCATACTAAGGGCTATATTCCACCAACACCTTCTGATATTGGGAAAGATACAACGATCACCTATACAGCAGATAAGCAAAAAGCAACAGTAACTTATGTTGTAGAAGGAACAGGAACAGTACTTCACACAGATAACCTAGAAGGTAAATCTGGAGAACCAATTGATTACTCAACAGTAGCTAAGCTTGCTGAACTTAAAGCTCTAGGGTATGACCTCGTAACTGATGGATTCACAACAGCTACAGATAAGAACTTCGATAAAGATACGAAAGTAGATCAAAGCTTTGTAGTAACGGTTAAACCACACGTTGAACCAATCAAACCAGTAGATCCAGAAAATCCAAATGATCCAAATAAACCAAAACCAGGTGATCCAATCGATCCTAACAACCCTGATGGACCAAAATGGACAGAAGATCTCATTAAACAGATTGATACAACTCGCCACGTGAACCGTACAATCACATCCGTTAACGAAAAAGGTGAGGAAGTAGCTCAGAAAGTAACAGATAAAGTTACATTCACTCGTGAAGGTAAGATTAATTCTGTAACAGGTGAAATCACTTACGGCAACTGGACAGCTAAAGATGGAGATACAACATTCGATAAAGTTGAATCACCAGTAGTTCAAGGCTACATCCTGAAAGATGCTAAACAAAAAGAAGTAGCAGCTACAACAGGATTAACGGTAGACTCTAAAGATGAAAATATCGAAGTTGTCTACACTAAACTTGGTTCATGGGTACCAAAAGTACCAGAAGGATTCGAGGAACCAAAACTTGATAAACCTCAATATCCAAACGATCCAACAGATCCAACAAAACCAGGAACACCAACAACAGTGATTCCTCAAGTGCCAGGAACAACTCCAAAAGATTCAAATGGAAACCCACTGAAACCAGTAGATCCAAACGATCCAAGTAAAGGATATGTTCCACCAACACCTGAAAACCCAACAGAAGATACACCAATCAACTATGTTCCAGTACCACAACCTGTAAGACCTACAGATAATGGAGATAATAATGGAACTCCAACAACTGCAGCTCAACCAGCATCACCTTCTACACCTCAATATATGGATGGCAAACGTGAACTTCCAAATACAGGTACAGAAGATAATGCTAGCCTAGCAGCACTTGGACTTCTCGGAGTATTGAGTGGATTTGGTCTTGTAGCTCGTAAGAAGAAAGAAGATTAATCTTTCTAATTGATACGATTTGTTTGCAATGAACATATCTTCCTTAAAACTGATGAATCGAATGATTCATCAGTTTTTTTACTTTATCTATGAAAGGAATATGTGCACATTGAACTAAAGGAAGTATATGTAATTTAATTGAAATAAAATTATACTAATTTATTCTTGGTAAAAATACAAAAATATATAATCTCTTCAGGAAACTAAACTGAAAATTGAATTCTTAATTTATTATAATAAATATCATATATTGAGTGTAATTGGGATGGCTATAAACCTTATAAAAAGCTTCTCAACGCCTATGAAACACTTTAAAAAGTTGAATATGGAAATTAGTATTCTAAGTAGCAAGCAAAGATGGTTGCTGGATTGCGTAAAATTGATTTAGACGATGTAACTTTAGAAGTATTAACTAATTGGCGTGAGTTCAAGTGTAAAATGACGAAGATGATTATGTTTTAGCTCGATTTGGCAATCCCTTATTTAAATCAATTATTTGCCGTATTATTAAACGACAGGCTGAGATTGTGGATGTTTAAAGGAATCCTAGAAAAGGCTTGAGTTATAGTCATTCATATTATCTTCTTAATGTTCCTAAGATATGTCCCCTATATGTTTCACATAGACTAGGTCACACTGATAAATCAGTGACTTAAAATGCTTATAGTCTTTGGTATCATAATGATGTAATCGGGATTCTGGAAAGATCACTCAAAATATTTTACAATCAAATATTCTTTAGTATCCTTCCAAAAAATTGTCAAAATGTAAATTCATTAAATAAATTCAGCAATATCAGTAATTAGAATCAGTCTGCTTCAGGTACTCTTAAAATAATAAGGTAACGACTCAAGTCGCTTAATAAAGAAAACCAGGGTGTAAGCCCTGCTTTTTTCTATTGCTTTTAATATTTTCATTTGTTAGAATGTAGGTAATTTGCGTGCTTGTCACGCCCTTTTTATGTGCTTTTTAAGGTATTGAAAGTTAGTATCCGATTCTTGTGAACCTAAAAGTATAGCTAAATGAAGAAGAAAAAGGGGGAATTTATGGCTTATATTTGGTCTTATCTCAGGCGTTACCCTAAGTGGCTAGCGATGAATTTTACGGCAGCTATTTTATTTGTTATTGCTAACCTGGGTCTGCCGACGGTTCTCGCCAGAATGATTGATGAGGGAATTAACCGTGGGGATGCTGACAAGCTTTATACCTATGCTTGGGTCATGTTTGGTGTGGTCTTAACTGGTATTGTTGGTCGTGTGCTTTTGGTCTATGCGGTTGGTAAGTTGACGACTACTATGGTGCAGGTCATGCGTAATGATATCTACGCCAAACTTCAGGAGTATTCACACCATGAGTACGAACAAATTGGGGTATCTTCTTTGGTGACTCGTATCACGTCGGATGCTTTTGTTCTCATGCAGTTTGCAGATCAAGTCCTCAAGTTGGGTGTTATCACTCCTTTGATGATGGTTTCCAGTGTCTTTTTGATTTTGACGACAAGTCCATCTTTGGCTTGGATTGTGGCAATCTCCTTGCCTTTACTAGCTGTAGTTGTCTGGTATGTGGCGGTAAAAACGCGTCCGCTTTCTGAAAAACAACAGGCAACTCTCGACAAGATTAACCAGTATGCTCGTGAAAATCTGACTGGACTTCGTGTCATCCGTGCTTTCGCTAGAGAAGATTTCCAAGAGAAGAAGTTTGCCTCTGAAAATGCTGTCTATGCAGATAATTCAAGCAAGCTCTTTAAATTGACTGGTTTAACAGAGCCACTTTTTGTACAAATCATCATCGCTATGATTGTGGCTATTGTTTGGTTTGCCCTAAATCCATTAGGTTCTGGAACTCTGGCAATCGGGGACTTGGTTGCCTTCATTGAGTACAGTTTCCATGCACTATTATCCTTCCTCTTTCTAGCTAATCTCTTTACCATGTATCCTCGTACAGCGGTATCTAGTGAACGTCTGCAGGAAATTATGGATATGCCGATTTCTATCAATCCAAATGAAGATGGCGTGACAGAAACCGAGACTAGGGGATATTTGGAATTTGACAATGTGACCTTTGCCTATCCCGGTGAAACTGAAAGTCCTGTCCTACACAACATTTCTTTCAAAGCTAGACCAGGTGAAACCATTGCCTTTATCGGATCTACGGGTTCAGGAAAATCATCACTTGTACAGTTGATTCCACGCTTTTATGATGTAACACTTGGACGCATTCTTGTTGATGGTGTAGATGTCCGTGACTACAATCTTAAGGCTCTTCGTCGTAAGATTGGCTTTATCCCACAAAAAGCCCTACTCTTTACAGGGACTATCGGTGAAAATATCCGTTATGGTAAGGAAAATGCCAGTCATGAAGAATTGAATCAAGCCACTGATGTGGCTCAAGCCAAGGAATTTATCGAAAGTAAGGAAGAACGCTATGATTCTCACTTGGCTGAGGGTGGTAGCAACCTTTCTGGTGGACAGAAGCAGCGTTTGTCAATTGCACGTGCGGTGGTTAAACGTCCTGATCTCTATATCTTTGATGATTCCTTCTCTGCCTTGGACTACAAGACTGATGCGACCTTGCGCCGTCGTCTAAAAGAAGTGACCCAGGATGCGACAGTCTTGATTGTGGCTCAACGTGTGGGAACCATTATGGATGCAGATCAGATTATCGTTCTTGATAAGGGTGAAATTGTTGGTCGTGGCCGTCACGAAGAGCTCATGGAAAGTAATGAGATTTACCGTGAGATTGCTAATTCACAATTTAATCAAAAGAGTCTTACGGAAGACTAGAAGGAGGTGAAAATGAAGGATAATAAAAAGAAAACAACTCATTCCTCAAGTTTTGGCCGCCTTTGGTCATACTTGCAGGTTTATCGTTTCCCACTTTACTTAGCTATTTTCCTGAAAATTATTAGTGTCATCATGAGTGTTATTGAGCCGGTGGTCATTGGTTTAGCCATTACGGAACTGACTAAAAATACACTGGACATCATTAAGGGGGTAGCAGGTGCTCATATCAACGTGTCCTACGTTGGTTTAGTTTTGGTCTTTTACCTCTTGCGTGGTCTCATCTATGAGTTGGCTTCTTACTATTCCAACTATTTTATGACCAATGCTGTGCAAGCAACGGTTCAGGATATGCGAAATGAGATGATTGAGAAAATCAATCGTACCTCAGTGTCATACTTTGATAAGCAACAATTTGGAGACCTTTTGGGTCGCTTTACTAGTGACGTCGAGACAGTTTCAAATGCCTTGCAGCAGTCATTCTTGCAGGTTGTCAACGCCATCTTTACTCTAGCCTTGGTTATTGGGACAGTGCTTTACCTTAATCTTCAGTTGGGAGCTGTGTTTGTTATCACTATTCCGATTTCTTACTTTGGTGCTCGCTTCATTATGAGTAAGTCTCAACCTTACTTTAAGCAGCAGGCTGATGCCCTAGGTACTCTTAACGGTTTTGTTCAGGAAAATCTGACTGGTTTCAATGTGATTAAACTTTTTGGGCGTGAGGGTAGATCATTAGACGACTTTAAAGAAATTACGGAAGACCTTCAAAAGGTAGGTTTTAAGGCCAATTTCATTTCAGGCCTCATGATGCCCTTCCTTAATGGTTTATCTGACTTGACCTATCTAATTGTTGCCGTCCTAGGTGGTTTGCAAGTCTTGGCTGGTCGCTTGACGATTGGTAATATGCAGGCTTTCGTTCAGTACGTTTGGCAGATTAATCAACCTATTCAGAACTTGACTCAGCTGACTGGACAATTGCAGAGTGCTAAATCTTCCTTGGACCGTATTTTCCAACTGATGAATGAACCAGACGAGGCTAATGATGCTACTGAGGTGCTTGAAGGAGATTTAACTGGTCAAGTTATCTTTAATCATGTGGACTTCCAGTATGTAGCTGATAAACCTTTGATTCGTGACTTTAATCTTGAGGTTAATCCTGGTGAAATGGTGGCTATTGTCGGTCCTACCGGTGCCGGAAAAACGACCATGGTGAAACTGCTGATGCGGTTCTACGATGTCAACAGCGGTTCTATCAAGCTGGACGGACACGATGTCCGTGACTTCGACCGGCATCAGCTCCGGGAATCTTTCGGCATGGTACTCCAGGACACCTGGCTGTTCCAGGGAACCATCATGGAGAATATCCGCTACGGCAGACTGGATGCCACCGATGAAGAGTGCATCGCTGCGGCAAAGCGTGCCAATGCCCACCACTTCATCATGCTGCTGCCGGACGGCTACAATACAGTTCTGTCCGGTGACGGTTCCGGGCTGTCCCAGGGACAGCGCCAGCTGCTTTCCATCGCCAGAGCGGCAGTAGCAGACCCGCCGGTCATGATCCTGGACGAGGCGACTTCTTCCGTAGATACCCGAACCGAAATTCTGATCCAGAAGGCAATGGATCATCTGATGGAGGGCAGGACCAGCTTTATCATTGCGCACCGCCTTTCCACCATCCGCGAGGCGGACGTGATCCTTGTGATGAAGGACGGCCACATTGTGGAGCAGGGCAGCCACGACGAGCTGCTTGCTGCAAACGGCTTCTACGCCAAGCTCTACAACAGCCAGTTCGAGGGCGTGGAGACCTGAGCCGAACGCAAACAAAATGGGATGCTCGCAAGCTGCGAGCATCCCATTTTTGTTTGTTTGTTTGTTGGGGCCTGATGGAGCGGAGGAGCGATCACTCTGCGGCCTCGATGATCTCCGGCTCCGCGGGGGGCGGGGTCAGGGTGGAGTGGGCACGGATAAAGGCGGCAGCCCGCTGGCTGGCGATGCCCTGCCGCAGTTTCCGCCGGTCGTTGGAGGGGAAGGTGCGTTCGCCCTTCCAGCCCGCCAGCGCCGCGTCCACCTCGGCCTCGGTGGGCCAGAGCTGTTCCTTTTCGGCCACCAGCAGCAGCCCCAGACGGCCCCGCAGTTTCTGCTCGGCCCCGGCGTGGAGCTCGGCGCGGAACTGCTCGACCGTCTGGTTCCGCACCTTTAAGTATTGGTCGAAGTTGACGTTGTTGGCCTGAAGCCGCAGGTTGAACTCCCGCTGCTCGGCGAAGTAGTTGCCCGCCACCAGCTGCTTGGGCAGGGTGCCTTTCACCTCGCCGCCCAGCTGGTAGACCAGCTCCCGCTCTGCCAGCGTCTCGGCCTGTGCGCAGCGGGTCCTGTAGATCTCCTGCGCCACCCGCCGCCGCAGGGCAAGCTTGCCCGCCTCGTCGGCGGCGCGGTCCTCGTCGCCGTGGTGGCGGTTGATCTCCAATTCCAGCGTCAGCTTCCGGATGGGCCGGGGCTGAATGGGCTGGACAAAGCCGGTGTACCGGCCCAGCTCCAGCGGCGGCAGACAAAAGAACTGCGCCCCCACCCGGAATCCCTCGGCCCGGTTCACCGCCAGAAGCTCAAAATCCGGGTCTGTGACAGGCTGCAAGCCATGCTCCGCCATCAGCTGAGCAAACAAGGGCGAAAAGCCCTCCAGGATCGCCCGGTTCACCGCCGCCGTCAGCAGGTCATCTTCGTCCTGCGCAGCCCCCGGGGCGGCTCTCACGGCCTGCACGGCTTCTTCCAACTCTGCCGCCGTCGCGGAAAAGACCACCCGGCAGTCGCCCGGCTCCGCCATCCCAAAATGTTCGAGTTTCATCTTTCTTTTCCCCCTCTCAGTGGACGATGCCGGCCATCAGCACCAGCAACACGATGCCCAGCACGATGTACAGCACTTCTGCGCCCAGAACGGACTTATCGCCCTCGACGTACATCTCGGCGGGGTCGTCCGGGTCATAATAAAGGGTGACGACCGCGCCCTGCGCCAGCTCTCTGCCCTTTGCGGGCTTGGGATAATGGAGATGGTGGATGCCGCCTGCGGTGGAA
>OICZ01000880.1_pt1 | contig 10329 bp, 8 predicted proteins | sample 1581461 | NCBI WGS metagenome assembly OICZ01 (sample SAMEA3882548, study PRJEB24775) | human gut metagenome | biome: human-associated habitat; feature: intestine environment; material: feces | place: Netherlands | collected 2009/2010 | reverse complement strand
TCCGCTGTCTTCCATAAGAGACAGAAAGAAAAACAGGGTTACGATAATCGGCAGAAAACTGAGTACACTTCCCACACCTGTAAAAATACCATCAATGACCAGGCTATGCATGGCACTGTTTACATTTGCTGCTGTCAGTGCTACATCTACCAGCGCAGAAACCTTATCAATTCCAATCTCCAGAAGCCCCTGAAGCCACGCTCCGATCACATTAAAGGTAAGATAAAATACCAGTACCATGATTCCGATGAAACAGGGAATCGCTGTATATTTTCCTGTAAGAATCTTATCAATTTTCTCACTTCTGATTCTCTCCTTACTCTCTTTTGGCTTTACAACTGTCTGTTCACACAAACGCTCAATAAAGTCAAAACGCATATCTGCGATCGCAGCGCTTCTGTCAACCTGACGCTCTGTTTCCATCTGCTGTACGATATGCTCCAGCATATCCGTCTCATTTGTGTCCAGCTTCAGCTTCTCAAGAATCAGCGGATCTCCCTCGATTGCCTTGGTTGCTGCAAAACGGGTAGGAATATCAGCCTGCGCCGCATGATCCTCAATCAGGTGCATGACCGCATGAATACAGCGGTGTACTGCACCGTCATGGTCACTCTTATCACAGAAATCCTGACGCAGTGGATGTTCCTGATATTTCGCTATATGTAACGCATGGTCAACCAGCTCATCAACCCCTTCATTCTTTGCTGCGGAAATAGGGATTACAGGTACTCCAAGCAGCGATTCCATCTTATTTACATCTATAGAACCCTGATTTCCCAGCACTTCATCCATCATGTTCATTGCAACTACCATAGGAATATCCATCTCCAGAAGCTGCATGGTCAGATACAGGTTTCTCTCAATATTGGTAGCATCCACAATGTTGATGATCGCACTTGGTTTCTCATCCAGGACAAAATTTCTGGAGACAATCTCCTCACTGCTGTAAGGGGACATGGAATAAATTCCCGGAAGGTCTGTGATTTCTGTATCCGGATGGCCTTTAATCGAACCGGTCTTGCGATCCACCGTTACTCCTGGAAAGTTTCCCACATGTTGACTGGAACCTGTCAGTTGGTTAAACAGTGTAGTTTTTCCACAGTTCTGATTTCCCACCAATGCGTACGTCAGTGTAGTTCCCTCAGGCAGTGGATGTTCATCTTCTCTGGAATGATACTTTCCATCCTCTCCAAGTCCCGGATGTGCCAGGTCGCTTACAGCCTCTATTCCGGCGTGACTTCTGCTTCGCTTCGGAATCTGTTCGATTTCTATCTGCTCTGCTTCCGCAAGTCTTAATGTCAGTTCATATCCATGTACCTGCAATTCCATGGGATCTCCCATGGGTGCAAACTTCACGACTGTGACCTCAGCTCCCGGAATCATACCCATATCCAGGAAATGCTGACGCAGGGCACCCTTGCCGCCAACCGACGTGATCACAGCACTTTTTCCGATTTCCAAATCTTTTAATGTCATTTTCAGTCGCTCACCTTTTGTATTTGTATTTGGTTATCATTGCTATAACCGATTTTTCTCAATAACCTTATGCAGATAGCTTATACTAACTGATAAATTTTGTCAAGTAGCAGGTATGTCTCAATTTTTTTATAACCGAAAGCACAAAAAACTCAGATGAATTTATGCTATCATCTGAGTTTCTCAATGTCTTAACCTGACAGGTCATTAAACCTGTCTGTGATTACTTCATTACTTATTATTCTGATCATTCTCAAGTAACTGATTTATGTGATTGCCATAAGATTTGGAAATTGTTCTTATCTTTTATATGTCAGATCCACACAGAACCTGTAATATCACCGTTAATTACATAATATGCTTTGTTCTCTTCAGGTTTGATATAAATCTTAATATCTTTGAGATCTTTCTCCTTTTTACCCAGTTCGTCTGTCCAGATTCTTCTGACATTACTTAAAATATTTTTTGTATATACTTCTCTGCCCATGAACTGAATATATACTTCTGCTGTTGCTTCTTTCTTAGTGGTTCTTCTTGTTGTTTTCTTCTCGGCAGCTGTCTCTTCAGCCGGTTTCTCAGCTGTCTTAGCAGGAGCCTTCTTTGTAGTTCTTTTCGTTGGTTTTGTTGGTTTTGCAGCAGTCTCTGCTGCTTTAGCTGTTTCTTTCTTCTCGGTTTCTTTCTCTGCTTCTGCTGATTTCTTTTCTGCAGTCTTTCTTGTTCTTCTTGCTGCCGGTTTCTTTGCTGTTGTTTCTTTCTTTACAGTCTCTGTTTCAGCAGTTTCTTTCTTGTTTGCTTCTTTATTTACAGCTACTTCTTCAGCAGTTGTCTTTGCAGGAGCCTCTTTAACTTCGGTTGTCTTCGCAGTGGATGTGTTGAGATCTGCTGTAGTTGCTTTTGTTGCCATATGATTAGCCTCCTTACAAGGTATAAGTATTCGTAACTGCTCAGTTTTGTACAGTTACAGGTATTCTTATGTTACCGAAAATATGATAAACAGTAACATTCTTTTATGAAAATAGAATACTACGAATCTTCTGCTTTTGCAATGTTTTTCTGTTTTTATAATTTAGGCATCTTATGAACAGTAACATGAACAGTATTATTTTTTACTCTGTATCCGTCATTTTCTATAGTCCTAGATTCTGCAGATCTTCCTTCATATATGCCGAAAGTCTCCTCTGAAGTTCCTCATTCTGCGGAAGGCTTAAATCCGCATCAAGGGACAGAATCTCCGAAGCCGTTTCACTGGCAGCTTTCAGGATATCCGCATCCTGATAGATGTCCCCCAGTTTAAATTCCAGCAGACCACTCTGGCGGATTCCAAAAAGATCACCAGGACCGCGAAGCTTCAGATCCTCTCCTGCAATATAAAATCCATCATTGGATTTGTTCAGGATCTGCAGACGTTTAGAAATTTCCTTTGCACCATTTCCCTGCATAAAAATGCAATATGACTGATATTCCCCTCTACCGACACGCCCACGAAGCTGATGAAGCTGTGCCAGCCCGAAACGCTCGGCATTCTCCACCATCATCACTGTAGCATTAGGCACATTCACTCCTACCTCAACTACAGTAGTAGATACCAGGATCTGAATTTCCCCTGCGGCAAAAGCCTCCATGATCACATTCTTCTCTTTCGCTTTCATCTTTCCATGAAGAGAAGCAATCTTTATATCCGGCGAAAAAACATTGCGAAGCTTCAGGGTATAATCCAGCACATTTTCCCCATCCATCCCTTCGCTCTCCTCCACCATTGGACAGATCACATAAACCTGCCGTCCCTGACGGATCTGCTTCTCCATAAAGGAATAAGCCTTCGGCCTGTAAGAAGTATCCACCACACAATTTTTAATGGGAAGTCTCTGCGCAGGAAGTTCATCAATTACTGAAATATCCAGATCCCCGTATATAATGATCGCCAGCGTCCTTGGAATCGGTGTAGCACTCATCACCAGCACATTAGGCGGGTTTCCCATAGTAGTCAGTGCTTCCCTCTGTTTCACACCAAAACGATGCTGCTCATCTGTAATAACCAGTCCAAGATTATTGTACTGCACTTTTTCCTGAATCAGCGCATGCGTTCCTATCACCAGGTTAGCCTCTTTTGACGCGATCAGCGCATATTTTTTCCTTTTCTCCTTTGCGGTATCTGATCCTGTCAGCAAAACCGGATGCCCAAAATCAATATTCTGTTCCTGCAGCAACTTCTCCATTGCCTGAAAATGCTGCCTTGCAAGAACCTCCGTAGGTGCCATAAGCACTGCCTGATATCCATTCTCCACAGTCATGATCATTGCGAGAAACGCAAGGATCGTCTTACCGCTTCCCACATCTCCCTGCACCAGTCTGGACATCAGGGCCTGGCCGCTTAAATCCCTCTCAATCTCATGCCACACATTCAACTGCGCCTTTGTCAGATCATAGGGCAGACTTTCAATAATCTGCTCTGTCGTCCACACCGGATGCATGGGAAACGCATTCGGTGCTTCCTCCGTCTTCTCCTTCAAAGACTGCACAGCAAGAATAAAAAGAAGAAACTCGTCAAACACCAACCTTCTCCTTGCAGCTAACAGCTCCTGCATATTTTTGGGAAAATGAATCGCAGGAATCGCAAAATTCCTGTCTGCCAGGTGGTACCTCTCCTTATACTCATCTGCCAGATACTCTGCCTGAAGCTTCTGCTCATCAAGCACCTGATGGATTAGCTTCACGATCGTCTTATTAGAAAGCCCCGCAGTCAGTCCATAAATCGGCTGAAGACTGTGCAGAATCTCCTCATAAGCCGCAGGCGTAAAAATCTCAGGGTGCTCCATCTGCAGTTTCCCCTGCTTCCTGACGACACGCCCCCGCAGAACAAACCTGCTGCCTTTCCTGACTGCAGAGCGCAGATACGGTGCATTAAACCACGTAACAGAAATTTTCCCCGTAAGATCTGCCACAGTGGTCGTGATCACCTGAAGATTCCGCACCTGATTCACATACACACCCGTTATAACCGCCACAGAAATCGCCACAACAGCTCCCTCTTCCAGAGACCGGATCTCAACAGGCTCCTCATACGCATCATAATTACGTGGATAATAACTCAGAAGAGATTCCATATCCGTAACTCCTATTTTCGCAAATAACTTTTCCGTTTTCTCCCCCACGCCCTTAAGGGTTCTCAAAGATATCGACATCTATCTCCTTTTCCTTTCTAAAAAATCCATCACAAATATAAATTTAACCAAATCAAGTATCCGGCAGAGCAATTATTCGGTTATAATCAAGTAAAAACGGACTATGTCATCCGCCCAGCCAGCTGCCAGGCGGGAAAATTATTTGTTTTTGTGTGCATTTGCAGGGATCTTAGATATTCTTAGGTTCCGGAAAACTGCGTTATGAGCAGACAGTCTCACTGTCTGAGCGAAGTTTGCAACGGAGCGAGTTTGAGAGGGCTGCTCATGCCCTTAGCAGATTTCCGGAACCTTAGAATATCTTAGTTCCCGAAACCGCACACAAAAACAAATAATTTTCCTGCCGTCCCTTTTTAATACGAAAACGGATATACCCACCCTCAACAATGGCCTATACCCGTTTTCATCACATGAACTATTCGTTTATCTCTCTCAAAAACTCTATTATCCTACTCTACAGAAATAACATAATAATAAATCGGCTGTCCACCCGCATTCAGTTCCACATCACAATCCGGATAAGCCTCCTCCAGAGCCGTTGCCAGCTCCTCAGCTTCAGCCTCCTCAGTATCAGCACCATAATAAATACTGATCACCTCAGACTCATCGTCCACCATCTGGGCAACTGTCTCCTTGGCAACTTCCATGCGGTCCTTGCCAACAGCCAGGATTCCATGATCACCGATACCCATCATATCACCCTCATGGATCTCCTTATCATCAATCCTTGTATCACGCACAGCATACGTGATCTGTCCGGTCTTCACATGTTCGATTGCCTGAAGCATAGCCTCAGTATTCTCCGCACTGTTCTTCTCGGGCACATAACTGATCATGGCAGTAATTCCCTGCGGAATGGTCTTAGTCGGCACAACCACGATCTCTTTATCCTCAGTAAGATCCCTTGCCTGGTTTGCAGCAAGAACAATATTCTTATTGTTCGGGAAAATATAAATAGTCTTTGCATTTACTTTTGCAATGGCATTGAGCATATCCTCTGTACTCGGGTTCATTGTCTGACCGCCCTCGATCAGGTAATCCACACCCAGTTCCTTAAAGATCTCTGTCATTCCCTTTCCCACAGATACGGAAATAAAGCCTACTTCCTTCGGCGGCTGTGCTGCTTCTTCTTTTTCTTCCTGTTCTGCCTGCTCTTTCGCCATTTTCTCGGCATCCTTTATAAGCTTCTCCTGATGCTCCTCACGCATATTGTCGATCTTCATACGTGAAAGTGCACCAAAGGTAAGGGCTTTCTCAATAGCCTGTCCGGGATGATTGGTATGAACATGAACCTTCACGATCTCGTCATCTGCAACAAGCACAATAGAATCACCAAGGGACATCAGGAATTTCTTAAATTCATGCTCTGTCTCCTCGGACATCGGCTGGTTCAGAAGAATAATAAACTCTGTACAATAACCAAATTTAATATCAGCCTCTGTCTGTGCATCGATCTTAGTCACAGCAGGACCTTTTGCCTTGTCAAACTGTGTATAATCAATCTCTTTGCCAAGGAAACCATCATATGCACCATGGTATACTTCCAGAAGTCCCTGTCCACCGGAATCCACTACTCCTGCTTCTTTCAGAACCGGCAGCATCTCCGGTGTCTTTGCCAGAGTTTCCTCCGCATGAGCGATCACGCTCTGGAAAAATGTATCCAGATCCTCTGCTGTCTCCGCAAGCTCTACAGCCTTGGCAGCAGCCTCTCTTGCAACAGTAAGGATTGTTCCTTCCTTCGGTTTCATGACTGCCTTATATGCAGTCTCCACACCTTTCTCCATGGCTGCCGCGATATCAATGGCATCCAGTTCCTTACTGTTCTTAACACTTCTGGTAAAACCACGCAGAAGCTGAGAAAGAATAACACCTGAGTTACCTCTTGCACCGCGCAGAGAACCGGAAGAAATCGCCTTGGCCAGTGACTCCATGTCAGGCTCTCCCAGAGAACCTACTTCTGCTGCTGCTGCCATGATTGTCATTGTCATATTGGTTCCTGTATCTCCATCCGGTACCGGAAATACGTTCAGTTCGTTGATCCATTCTTTTTTAGCTTCCAGATTCTTGGCTCCTGCAAGAAACATCCTGGAAAGTATTCTGGCATCTATGGTTTTGTTATTCACCACAAGTTCCTCCTCTATCCTAATCAATTGCGCGTACACCTTCTACATAAATATCGATCTTATCGATCTCCATTCCTGTAAAGGCCTCGACTTTATATTTGACATTGCTGACAAGGTTGTCTGCAATTGTACTTATATTCACGCCATATGCCACAATAACATGGAAATTCAGGCGGATTTTATTGTCCTCTGTAATTCTGACGCTGATGCCATGTTTCAGGCTGTTCTTTCCAAGAAGCTTTACCAGTCCGTCCTTCATACTGACTGCAGCCATGCCTACGATACCAAAACATTCTACAGCAACGCTTCCTGCGTAGGTTGCGATTACATCTGTGTCAATTATGATCTGACCTAATCCGGAATCTATACGTCCATTCATATGGTTACCTCCAATGCTCATTATTGTATGTAAGTGTATTATAACCTCTTTTCACAGAAAAAGAAATATAATTTTTGAGTTTTTTCCTTTTTTTGCTTGCAAAAGCACAATTCATCTGTTACAATGTAATCTGTTGAACACAAGGTTACTGTTCAGACGCTATGCACACAGCACGACAGTAACAATAAAGCGTCAAGGAGGTGCTATCATGGCTAAATGTGCAATCTGTGAGAAAGCTGCTCATTTCGGAAATAATGTAAGTCATTCACATAGAAGATCCAATAAAATGTGGAAATCTAACGTAAAATCCGTTAAAATCAAGACTGCTGAGGGTGGAGCTAGAAAGACATATGTATGTACTTCTTGCTTAAGATCCGGTAAAGTAGAAAGAGCATAATAACACCATTACCCCTGTTGCAACAGGGGTATTTTTTTTGCAAAAAAGACTGTCCCTCTGTTCAGATATTCTTTACCGAATATTCTGCCTGAGCTGACAGTCTTTTTTTATTTCATATGTCAAACGGGATATTCGCAATCTTCTGTAAAGTTAATGACAGAAAAGATGATATCCCAACAACAGGAAAACTCCGGCCGAAACCACCAGAACCACATTTTCTGCGATCAGCATCCCTATTATCATCCCAATTCCTATGAAAAACAGCATAAAGCCGAACAGCTTTTCCAATTCTTCTGCACCTTTTTCATCGGTTTGCTATAGTCTATGCAAAAATTATTTTTCTGATTCGCCGACAGATTCTTCGTCACCTTTTCCGGAGGTAAAACGGTCTACAAAATCCGGAACCATATCAAGGATCTTGGTGAGACCATCCTGATTTTTCACATTGACCAGCTTTGTTGTTCCATTCTGAATCACAAGCACTGCACAGGGAGTCATCTTTCCTGCCATTCCGCCGCCACCGTTATCCTTCTTCTCTCCGGAAAAAGCACCGGCACCTACACCGAAAGATACATCCATCAGAGGAAGAATGATCGTATCGCCTACATGGATTGCCTCTCCTACCACTGTTTTCGCAGAAATAAAACTGTCCATTCCCTTGAATAATGAATTTACGGTTTCTTTAAAATTGTTTTCATTTGCCATGGTCATGCCCTCCTGGTTTTCCAACGTTTTATAACGTATTTTATATTTTTATTGAAATAAATACTCACTGCTGCCCGCACAGGAACAAATCCGTAGATCCTGCCTTTTGCCCTGATGTTTCCATACAGATAATTCTCACTGTCAAAACGGGGATTGATCTGTATACAGTTTTTGTGAAATGGAATTGTCATCCCAAGTACAGCAAGTGCCGCACCTGTCAGCGCCGGATCTTCAAAAGAAAAAGTAACCTGCCCTTCTATCCTTGTAGGAAAAATATGCTTAAGCAAAAATTTTCCATGTTTCCATACAAGCTTTCTGGCAGCTGTCACTCTGGGATGTTCTATAAACGCCTTCCACCAGGACACATTCTTCTTAATCTTCCCGAATGTCCTGCGGATATTTTGCAGTTTTGTACGAATCGACTGAAATATATTTCGGATCCGGTCATAGATCCTTTTTATAAAAAACTGCCTCTTCTTTAGACTATTCCGATCTGTATCATCTGCATTCAGTTCCTGCTGTCCGGATATCTGACTGTTTCTGATTCTCTCTGTATCAGCAGATGTATCTGAAGCTGAATTTCTGTCTGTTTTCAGATCCTCAGTCTCCATATTCTCTGATTTCTGGTGATCAACCACTGATTTTTTATGCTCTTCTTCCCTGTTTCCGTCTATGCCGGATACAGATACCTTTTCTGCGCCGGATTTCTCCGGATTTTTCCCGGATTTCTTTGTTACAGCCCTCTTCTCCTGCCGTTTTTTCAACAACTTGTCTACAGGAATTCCAAACAGATGAAAGGATATCTCCATCTGCTGATCTTTCCATTCCGCTCTCAGCGAAATCCCATGAAACAGCCAGCTTACGATACCCTCTCCCTCTGTCTGTTTCCAGCCACCTTCTGCCTTGACAGCTGATGCCTTATATCTTACAGGACAGAACAGTACAAGAAGAACTGCCAGTAAAAGAAGGCCCAGCAGAATTCCCAGGATGATCAGTATAAATTTAAGGATCAGCCATAAAATATGTAACATATTCTCACCTGTTTTCTATATATTCAGCTGTTGCGAAGGTTCCCGTTTCCCTGTACATTTCATCGATCAGACTTCGCACCATCTCCAGGGCTTCCTCTTTGCCCTTCGCCATTCCTATGATCTTCGGACAGATTCCATAAAAGCTCTTCTGTATCAGCATTGCTGCAGGAATAATATCCATCAGATTCACAGGATTCTCTGACAGAGTAAGGAGATAAATGCCCAGAACCGGTTTTCCGCTGTTCAGTTTCTTTTTTATCTTCTCAGGATCCTTTACAGATTCCCCTGCAAGAAAATTCTCCTGCCATTTCAGCATCTTACACCCTCTCCCGTTTCTATACCACTTCAGTTACAGTATTTCCATTTTCTCCAAAATTTAAACCGGGCTGCGTTGCAAAAAAACACAGCCCTGTTCTCTCGTTAATAATACTTATGCTGTTTTCCCCAAAGTCCATTGCTTCTCATCTCCAGATATTCCTGATAAGCACGCTCTACGATCTGTTTCTCGTTTGAAAACCTCAGCAGATGATAGATCTCATGAAATTTATAATATCCGGAATCTACAAAAAACTCCTCTCTCTGGGGCTTACTATGATAATTATCCGCAGTCATAAGATACCAGTGTACCTCTTTGAAAACCACGTCCTCCGGAACGGTAAAGTTATATTGGCTCTTTCCGATGTATTTCACAATGGTCGCACGCACTCCAGCCTCTTCCATCACTTCCCGCAATGCTGTCTGTTCATGCGTTTCGCCTGGTTCCACTGTTCCTTTCGGCAATACCCAGCCCTCATAACGGTTCCTGTAAGATTTATACAAAGTAAGAATCTTACCCCGATGAATTACCACACCGCCACAGCTCGTTGCTTCTATCATAATGCAATCCCTCCTGTTTTGCGTGGTATTATAAACTGAGTATAGTATATCTCTTTTTTTCCAAACCCGCAAGCTATAAATATCATTTCATAACATATTACCGATTAATTAGTTACTGTTCACTCCGTTCACAGTAACGTAGCCAAAATTCATTCCAGATTGC
>OICZ01000879.1_pt1 | contig 10333 bp, 8 predicted proteins | sample 1581461 | NCBI WGS metagenome assembly OICZ01 (sample SAMEA3882548, study PRJEB24775) | human gut metagenome | biome: human-associated habitat; feature: intestine environment; material: feces | place: Netherlands | collected 2009/2010 | reverse complement strand
TCTGGTCATGCCCGACGATTGAACGTCAGATTGCCGCTTAGGGGCGTTTGCAGCGTCGGCCGGTTACGGCGTTTGGAAAACGCCGTAACCTACTGAATGAGCATGGCGTCGCCAAAGCTGAAGAAGCGGTAACGTTCTTCGATAGCAGCGGCGTAGGCATCCATGATCTGGTCGCGGGTAGCAAGTGCGCTCACGAGCATCATGAGCGTGGAGCGCGGCACATGGAAGTTGGTGATCAGGGCATCGACCACGTGATAGGTCGAGCCGGGCATGAGGTAGAGCTGCGTTGTCGCGTTTTCGCGCACCACGATGTCACCGCGGCCGAGCGTATCGGCCCCGTCCTCGCGGCCCTCAAAATAGCGCGCCGTCACGGCCGGATCGGACACCGGCGCGTCCGCGTCAAACGCGCTCTCGAGCGAACGCACTGCGGTGGTGCCGACGGCGATCACGCGGTGCCCCTCGGCCTTCGCCTTATGCACGGCATCGACGACCTCCTGCGACACGTGGTAGCGCTCGGTGTGCATGACGTGCTGCGTAGGGTCGTCCTCCTCCACCAAGCGGAAGGTGTCGATGCCCACCTCGAGCTCGACGGCGGCAAACTTCGCGCCCTTGGCCTCGATAGCGGCCATGAGCTCGGGAGTAAAGTGCAGACCCGCCGTAGGAGCGGCAGCCGAGTGCTCTTCTTTCATGGCGTAGACGGTCTGGTACTTCTCGGGATCACCCTCGTAATCGGTAATGTAGGGCGGCAGCGGCACGTGGCCGGCAGCATGGATGGCCTCGTCGAGCGTGCGCGGGTCGCCGGCGGCATTGCAACCGGCCGGCTCAAAGCGCACCAGACGGCCACCGCGGCTATCGGTGACAAAGTCGACGACCTCGGCCGTCAGCACCACGGGAGCCCCCTCGGGCGCATGGGCGCCACCGGCGCGATACTCAATCTGAGCACCGGGCTTCAGACGCTTGCCCGGCTTGACCAGGCACTCCCAAACGTGACCCAGCGGGTCAACATCCTCGCGGCGCTTGAGCAGCAGCGTCTCGACCACACCGCCCGAGCCCGCCTTGCGACCGATCAGACGGGCCGGCATCACGCGCGTCTGGTTGATGACGAGCACGTCGCCCGGCTCGATATAGTCGATGATGTCGCGGAAGATGCGGTGCTCAACGGTGCCGCCGTGCTCCAGCGGCGTTCCCGCCCGGGAGCCCTTGCGATCCACCACCAGCAGGCGGCAGGAGTCGCGCGGCTCGGCAGGAGCCTGGGCAATCAGTTCCTCAGGAAGGTTGTAGTCAAAATCATCGGTACGCATAGACACGTCGGATACTCCTTATATAGCTAAAGTCCGCTCTACATCCTAGCAGGCTGGCAGCTCAAAAGAACTACTTTTTGGACGCTTTGCGCTCGTCGCGGATGCGGGCGCGGTCCATGGCCGCCTCGACGGCCGAGAATCGGCAGCCGCAGTAATTCTGCCGATACATACCCAGCTCACGCGAACGACGCGTGGCCTCGGGATAATACGGGCGAAAATCGCGAATCACCGGCGTAAGCCCGCGGGCGGCAGCCAGACGCTCCAACACATCATTGCAGGTCTCGAACAGCTGATACGGCGAGACGGCGAGCGTCGTGCCCACGAACTCAAACCCGCGCTCCTCGGCCACGCGGCATGCCTCGGCCAGGCGCAAGGCATAGCACGCGCGACAGCGACGGGGTCGATCGGCGCCCAGCGGGGCCACGCCGGCCTCCCAGCGCTCGCGGTCCTCCCCCGCCTCGATAAGCTCGATGTCGCCATCGGCACACCACCGGCGCAGCTCGTCCAAACGCCGCTGCCATTCATCGTGAGGCTGAATATTAGGGTTGGTCCAGCAGATTGTGGGTTCAAACCCCTCCTCGCGCAGCAAGCGAACCGGCTCCAGCGAGCACGGCGCGCAGCAAGCATGCAGCAGCAACGGCTTCATCAACATCCCCGTCCCAGAAAAATCATCCCAAAAGACTACCTTGCGAAAAAGCGCACGCCAAAGGACGTGTCCTCGCAGGCGACAATGCGGCGGTCGCGCAGAATGGTCCGCACGTAATACCAATCGCCCACACAGCCCGACAAGTGCAGACCAGCCGCCAGGTAGCACAGCAGCGGATAGCCCGAGAACGCAAACCCCAGGGCAAACGCCACCGTCAAGGCAACCGTCGGCGCTAGACAAATGACCATGTACCGCGCACGCGAATACACGACGCCCTCGGCGCAGGCATAGATCATCGCCGTCTCGCGATTCGCCCCAAAGGTCACCTTCGCGCCCGCAGGCGTCAGAAGCTTAAATAACACACCGTGCACCAGCTCGTGCACGGCAAATGACGCCGCCAAAACCGCAGCCAAGCCGACTATCCAGCCCACGACAGCCATCCAGCTGCCCGCTTCAGCCGCATCCAAGTCCGCAGGCCCGCCCAGCAGCATAAACACCGGCACCAGGCACACGGCAAACACCACAAGCACGGCCATCCCCCACACAAAGCAGGCGTGCAGAAATTCCTCGTCCTCAAACGCATGTATGTTGGAAATCTCTTTCATAGCATCTTAGGATAGCGCCCCTGCCACGTACCCGTCCGCATGTGCGATAATGTCGAACGATATGCACGAATTGACCACCGCATCGCCAGGCCTTGCGCCCGGCCGCGCTCTTACCATATGCGAAGGAGTCCCATGGCATCCAAATACTCCATGAACGACCGTCCCAGCTGGCCTCGCCGCGCCATCGTTACCGCCGGCGAGCCCTACGGCAACAAGGGCCTTCACTTTGGCCACGTTGGCGGCGTCTTTGTCCCGGCCGACTTCTTCGCCCGCTTCCTGCGCGACCGTCTGGGCCGCGAAAATGTCATCTTCACCTCGGGCACCGACTGCTATGGCTCGCCCATCATGGAGAGCTACCGCAAGCTCAAGGAGAATGAAGGCTACGATAAGTCCATCGGCGAGTATGTCGAGTCCAATCACTCCCGCCAGGCCGCGACCCTCAACAACTACAACATCAGCTGCGATATCTACGGCGGCTCGGGCCTTGAGCCGGCTGCGCAGATTCACAACGAGGTGACCGCGGAGATTATCGAGCGCCTGCACGAGCAGGGCACCATCTCCAAGCGCTCCACGCTGCAGTTCTACGACGCCAAGGCTGGCACGTTCCTCAATGGCCGCCAGGTGATCGGCCGCTGCCCCATCCAGGGCTGCAAGTCCGAGAAAGCCTACGCCGACGAGTGCGACCTGGGTCACCAGTTTGAGCCCGAGGAGCTCATCGCGCCCAAGAGCCAGCTCACCGGCGAGGTGCCCGAGCTGCGCCCGGTCGACAATCTCTACTTTGATCTGCCGGCCTACCTCGACTTTATGAAGACCTACACCGCCAAGCTCGCCCAGAACCCGCAGGTTCGTTCCGTGGTCTCCAGGACCATGGAAGAGTGGCTGCTGCCGGCACAGCTCTACATCCAGAACAAGTTCCGCGAGGCCTTCGATGCCGTCGAGGACCAGCTCCCCGAGCACACCGTGCTGGAGCCCGAGGGCAACAAGAGCAGCTTTACCGTCACCTTCCCCAGCTGGAAGGAGCGCGACGACGCCCACGCGGTGCTCGCCAACGGCGGCGTGCGCTTCCGCAGCGGCAAGGCGCTCGTGCCCTTCCGCATCACCGGTAACATCGACTGGGGCGTTCCGGTGCCCGAGGTCGACGGCGTGAACGACGTCACCTGCTGGTGCTGGCCCGAGAGCCTGTGGGCGCCCATCAGCTACACCCGCACCGTGCTCGCCCGCGATGCCAAGGCCGCCGGCGTGACCGAGGGTGTTGCCGCCCAGGATGCCGCCCTCATGGGCGAGCCCGCCGCCGATTCCACGCAGGTCCCCGCGCCCACCTACCAGCACAGCTCACTCGACTGGCGCGATTGGTGGTGCTCTGACGACGCTCAGATTTACCAGTTCATCGGTCAAGACAACATCTACTTCTACTGCATCGCGCAGACCGCCATGTGGGAGGCCCTGGGCTGGAACCTCACGCAGAGCACCGTCAGTGCCTGCTACCACCTGCTCTACATGGGCAAAAAGGCCAGCTCGTCCTCGCAGACGCCTCCCCCGCCGGCAGACGACCTGCTCAACCACTACACCTGCGAGCAGATGCGCGCGCATTGGCTGTCGCTCGGCCTGTCCGAGAAGCCGGTGAGCTTTAGCCCCAAGGCATACGACACGCGTGTGACCGGCAAGGACAAGGACGGCAACGAGGTGCGCGCCTGCGACGACAAGCGCGTTATCGATCCGGCCCTTAAGGAGAGCGCCCTTTTGACCGGCGTGTTCAACCGCCTGGCCCGCAGCTGCTTCTACGGCGTCGCCGTCAAGGAGGGCGACGAGAGCCCCTATCGCAACGGCTGCATTCCGGCCGGTGCCGCCTCTGCTGCCGTGGTCGAGGCTGCCGAGCAGGCCGCCCTTGCCTTTGAGCAGGCCATGTACAAGTTCGAGACGCACCGTGCGCTCGCCGTGTGCGACGACTACCTGCGCGCCGCCAACAAGCGCTGGAGCGACGCCTCCAAGGCCGCCAACAAGCTCGAGGGCGAACCAGCCAACGCCGCCATGAAGCAGGCCCTGGTCGACGCCTTTACCGAGCTGCGCGTGGCGACCGTCCTGATGCACGGCATCGTCCCGGCCGGCTGCGAGCTCATCTGCGAGTACTTCGACGTCGATCCGGTCGCCTTCTTTAGCTGGGACAACATCTTTGCCTCCACGGACGAGTTTATGGAGAGCCTGGGCGAGAAGCCCGGCGAGCACCGCGTGAAGCCGCTGCCCCCGCGCTTCGACTTCTTTAGCAAGCACGAGAGCCAGTACTAGGCAATCGCAACGCGCCCGGGAATGATTATTCTGGGACGGGGATTAAAAAATCATTCCCGGGCGCCACAGTACAATCTTTTTGGGACGGGGGTCATTAAATGATTTTTTAATCCCCGTCCCAGAATAATCATTTAGGTGGAAGGAAAGACGGATGTCCAAGCCGCGTCGTCGTAAGCAGAAAAAGCAGGTTAAGCCCGAGCTCAGGCTCAGGCAGTTTGCCGCCACCGAGCTTTCCGACCAGCTTGCCGCCCTTCCCTGCGCCGCCGACCTGCCGCGCTTTATGGTCGACACGGTTGCCGGCGCCTATATGCCTGCCGATGCCGAGCTCATGATCGAAGGCTTTGGCGCCGCGGCCACACGCCCAGTCACACTGCGCGCCAACACGCTCAAGGCGACCGCCGAGGACATCGCTGCTGCACTCGACGCCGCCGGGATCGCCCACTGCCCCGTTGCATGGTATCCGGACGCCTTCATCCTGCCCGAGGCCCAGGTATCCGATCTGTGGGACCTCGACATCTACCGTGACGGCAAGATCTACCTGCAGAGCTTGTCGTCCATGATGCCGCCTTTGGTGCTGGGCGCTCAGGCCGGCGAGGACATCCTGGACATGTGTGCGGCCCCCGGCGGCAAGACGACGCAGATCGCCGCCCTCACCCAGGGACAGGCGCACCTCACCGCCTGCGAGATGAGCATTCCCCGTGCCGAAAAGCTCGAGGCCAACTTGGGCCGCCAGGGCGCCAAAAACGTGCCCGTCATGCGCATTGACGCACGTGAGCTTGACGAGTTCTTCCGCTTTGACCGTATTCTGCTCGACGCCCCCTGCACCGGTACGGGCACCGTCATCAGCGACAACGAGAAAAGTCTGCGCGGCCTCACCGAGCAGCTGCTCGTTAAGTGTGCCCGCTCGCAGCGCGCGCTTCTGGACCGCGCCATGGGGGCCCTCAAACCGGGCGGCACGCTCGTCTATTCGACTTGTTCGATCTTGCCGCAGGAAAACGAGGATGCCCTGCAAGAGGCCCTCGACAAGCACATGGACTGCGAGCTCATCCCCCTCGACGGCACGCCGAGTGAAAGCGAAGCACGCCGCGCCCGCGAAGCCGGTGAGGAACCGCGCATCGAGTGCAACGCCCTTACCGAGGCCATCGCCGCCGGCTACGTCTCGGCCATTGCCAACGGCATGCCCGGCACGCTGACCATTCCGCCCAGTCGCGACTTTGAGGGCTTCTATATCGCCCTGATCCGAAAACGCAGCTAGCGCACGGATTCAAAACTCAACAAGCTATCGCCGTGCGTGCCTGTCCTGCTGGTCACGGCACTGCTTAAGTGCCTCGAGCTCCTTGCGCTCGGCCTTTTTGCCCTTAATGGCCGTGACCGCAAAGTAGATGACCGCGGCGGCAACGATCGCGCCCACGCATAGGCCAATCGAGCCCAACATTGCAGAGAATTCCATACCGCGTCACCTCTCTTTTGTATACGGGACATTCAAGATAGCACCTCGATTCCCGCCACCACAGCTCCTTCACGTTCGCCGGCCCTTCAGTCTAACGGATGGCGCAGCGGGGAAAAATCAACTCATCAAACGATTTAGCACTCGCAACGCCGGTCGTACACTGCCGACCGCACAACATAGAAACGGACCGCCATGGATTCTCTCAACGATTTGAACGAGCGCGTCGACGCCTTTGTCGGCACCAGCTCCTTCGAGACGCCTGCCGCGACAAACGACCAAGCCCCCATCGATGTTCCCGCCGAGGTTCACGAGGACATCGTCGCCTCGGTCGACTTCTCCGAGGTAGAGCTTGCAGACGAATTTACCGAGCCCCAGGTGGCCGTAACTCCCAACGGCCTTTTGCCCATGGAGCCGCTGCCCATCGACGGGCGTCTGCGCAAGGCGGCCCTCCGCATGCCCGATGAGATCGAGGAGGCCAGCGGCTTTACGCTCTTTGGCCGCCGCATCAAATCGCTCATCTACACCACCGACGTGGCGGTCATCCGCAACTCCAATGCCGATGCCGTGTTTGCCGTCTACCCCTTCACGCCGCAGCCGGCCATTACGCAGGCGCTGCTGACTGTTGCCGAGTGCCCGGTCTTTGTGGGCGTTGGCGGCGGCACCACCACCGGTAAGCGCTCCGTGCAGATGGCGGCCGTCTCCGAGATGCAGGGCGCGGCGGGCTGCGTGGTCAATTCCCCCGCTACCGCCGAGATGGTCGAGCACATCACCAACATCGCCGACATCCCCGTCATCGCCACGGTCGTTCGCTGCGACGACGATGCTCACGCCAAGGTGCGCGCCGGAGCCAAGATCCTCAACATCGCCGCCGGCAAGAACACGCCGCAGGTCCTGCGTGAACTGCGCGAGCACTATCCCAACCTGCCGCTCATCGCACCGGGCGGCAAGACGCCCGAGAGCATCCGTGAGACCATCGCCGCCGGCGCCAACGCCATCATCTGGACGCCGCCTTCGGCCCAGCAGCTGCAGACCGACATGATGCAGCGCTATCGCAAGATGAAGGAAGACGCCACGCCCGTCATCTCGCGCGACGATGTGCCCATTATCGACCAGGTCGCCGCCGCCGAGGTCAGCCAGGTCGAGAACATGAATCCCGACGTGCCGATTCCCGACGAAGTCATCGAGCGCGTTGCTTCGATCCACGATCATATCGAGGAGCGTCGCGCCAACCGCGGGCTCAAACCCTCGCTGCACGGCTTCTTCTTCCGCGGTAAGAAACGCTAGCCGCAACAGCAAGGCCCGCCCCGCAAACAACGGGACGGGCCTTTTTCTGTTATCAAATATCAGGAGGGACAGGCGCAGCCGTTAAAACCGTCAGTCAACCCACGAACATTAGTCCACGCGCTTGTCGCCCATAAAGAAGACGGCCACCGTGCCAGGGCCGGTATGCGAGCCAATCAGAGCACCGATGCTATTGATCTCAATCTTGCCTTTGAGCTGCGGAACCTGTTCCTCTATCAGTGCCGCAACGGCCTCGGCGTCCGCGCGGCACGCCGAGTGCGACATGATGCACTTGCCCGAATAGTTCGCACCGTCCTGCACATGCGCCATCACGGTCTTGGCCATCTCGGAGATCGCGCGCTTCTTGGTGCGAATCTTCTCACGCGGCGACAGCCTGCCTTCGCAAGCGACGGTCATAAGCGGGCAAATCTTGAGCGCCGTGCCGATAATCGCGCTCGCGGCCGAAATGCGACCACCGCGCAGGTAGCTCGATAGATCGGTCGAGAAGAACCAGTGGTGCAGGTTGAGTTTATGTTCCTCAATCCAAGCGGCCGTCTCGTCGAGTGAAGCCCCGCTATCGCGCACGTCGGCGGCATATTCCAGCAACAGGCCAAAGCCCGAAGACGCCGCCAGCGAGTCGATGACGCGCACCTTGCCGCCCTGGGGATAGCGATCCGCGAGCATCTGCGCCGCAACGCAGGCCGATCCATACGTGCCCGAAATACCCGACGACAACGTCAGGTGCAGAACGTCTTTACCCTCGGCAACAAACGGCTCCCAAAACTCCTCGTACTCACCCACGCTCACCTGAGACGTCTTGGGCATGGCGCCTGCGGCTATCTGGGCAAAAAACTTGTCCGGCGCAATCGACTGATACAGATCGTCCGTATAGACAACATCGTCGATCTCGTAATGAAAACACACGACAGGAATATTGCGCGATTCAAAGAACTCCCGAGTTCGATCGGCGGCGGATTCACAGGTCAGGACAAAATCACTCATATGAGGCTCCTTACTCATTGCTGCGCAAATTGTCGCACAGCAAGCGTGAATACGGTACAAATGTCCACTATTTACCAAATTGAACCAAAGGTAGTGAACATCTTTACCGTTATCATCCCTATCGATCCCGGAGGTATGCGCCTGCAAAAACGACCCCGCGTCTCCATTCAACCGCCATATCTACCTCAACTAAATCGATTTACCAAACCGTTCGGCCAACAATTTGACCTCCCATCTCCAATCGAAACAAAAGCGGCGCATACTGATAAACGTTTGACGCCGTTTTATCAGTTTTACCAACCACATCGGAAGGTGCCCCATGGTCGCATTCGGTCGCAATCCGCAAGACTTCAAGTATCTGCGCCTGCTGTCGAGACAGTTCCCCACCGAGCAATCCGCATTCACCGAGATCATCAACCTCTCGGCCATCCTCAACCTGCCCAAGGGCACCGAGCATTTTATGAGCGATGTGCATGGCGAGTACGAAGCCTTTATGCACATCCTCAACAACTGCTCGGGCGTCGTGCGCGAGCATGTCGACGAGATCTTTGGCGACACGCTCTCCTTTGACGAAAAGGGCGAGCTGTGCACGCTCATCTACTATCCGCGCGAGAAGATCGATCTTGTCCGCAGCCGGCGCGAGGACTCGCCCACCTGGTATAAGACCATGCTCGACCAGCTCATTGTGGTCGCCCGCTCGCTTTCGAGCCGCTATACCCGCTCCAAGGTGCGTAAGGCCATCCCGCGCGATTACGCCTACATCATCGACGAGTTGCTGCACACGCATCCCGATGAGAACAACTACCGCGTGCGTTATCACGAACGCATTATCGAATCCATCTTGGAGACCGCTAGCGCCGACGACTTTATCGAGTCGCTCGCCTCGCTCATCAAGCGCCTCGCCGTCGATCACCTGCATTTGGTGGGCGACATCTTCGACCGAGGCGGCGGCGCGGCCAAGATTATGGACCGCCTGCTCACCTATCATTCGCTCGATATTCAGTGGGGCAACCACGATCTGTTGTGGATGGGTGCCGCTGCCGGCGAGCCCGCCTGTATCGCCACGGTGCTGCGCAACAACCTTCGCTATGACAACTACGAGATCCTCGAGAACGACTACGGTATCTCGCTGCGCGAGCTTGTCGCCTTCGCCGACGCCACCTATACCGCCGGCGAGTCCATCAGCCCGCTGATCAAGGCCATCAACGTCCTACTCTTTAAGCTCGAGGGCCAGATTATCCAGCGCCACCCCGAGTTTGACATGACCGACCGCCTGCTGCTCGACAAGATCGATCACGACGCCGGCACGGTCACGCTTGCCGACGGCAGCGTGTGGCCGCTCACGACCAACGACTTCCCCACCGTCAATCCTGCGGACCCCTACACGCTCACGCCCGAGGAACAGCACATCATAGACAAGCTCGTGTCCGAGTTTGTCACCGCCGATCACCTGCATCGCCACATCGATTTCCTCTATACCCACGGCTCCCTGTATAAGGTCGCCAACGGCAATCTGCTGTTCCACGGCTGCGTACCGCTCAACGAAGACGCCACCTTTAGCAGCATGAACTGCCTGGGCACCTGGCACGCCGGGCGCGACTATTTTGATTTTTGCGACCATATCGCGCGTCGCGCCTGGCGCGTCGGCGACCGCGATGCCCTCGACTGGATGTGGTATCTGTGGATTGGCTTCAAATCGCCAATGTCCGGCCGCCTCGTCAAGACCTTTGAGCGCTCGTATATCGAGGACCGCACCTCATGGGAA
>OICZ01000862.1_pt1 | contig 10445 bp, 8 predicted proteins | sample 1581461 | NCBI WGS metagenome assembly OICZ01 (sample SAMEA3882548, study PRJEB24775) | human gut metagenome | biome: human-associated habitat; feature: intestine environment; material: feces | place: Netherlands | collected 2009/2010 | reverse complement strand
CTGTTGATGAGAAGACAATGTATTTAACACCACATTCGTTCATAACCTCAAGCAACTTCACCATACCAGAAGTGTTATTGTCAAAATATTTAAGTGGTTTTTCCATAAACTCAGCCACAAGTGAGTAAGCCGCAAAATGAATAACCGCATCAACATCAGGATTTTCCTTAAAGACTTTACGCATAAAATCTTGATCTGCTAAATCCCCCTCGTAGAATACAGCGTCTGGGTGGACTGCCGCACGGTGACCCGTCACCAAGTTATCCACGACAACAACTTTTTCTTGGCCCGCTTCAACCAAACGGTCCACCATGTGAGAACCGATGTAACCAGCCCACCTAAAACTAAGATTGCCATAAATTTACCTTTTTCTTATTTTTCTATTATTATAACATACTTCTAGTCTACGAGACCAACTTGAGTTAAGTAAGGTGAAAGAGGATAAAAAATGGTCGCCAACAGTTAGTTGGCAAGCATTTTTCCTTTATGAAATTAAATATTCTAAAGCGATTGTTATCTAGAAATCTAACTGCTGGGATGAGAACCCAAATTAAATAATAACTCTAAAGGACTATCATAAAAAATACGTTTCATGATTGACTTTCACACTCTTTTTTCTCCCATAATTCATCTCTCACCAATAGCATTTACCTTCGGCATTTGATATAATTTTTCTCAGAGGTATTTTTATTTATGAAGAAACTAGCTTTTAGTTCTGAACAGTATTTGAATCTACAACGCGACCATATTTTGGAGCGTATTAACCAGTTTGACGGCAAGCTCTACTTGGAGTTTGGTGGTAAGATGTTGGAAGATTTCCACGCTGCTCGTGTCCTTCCTGGTTATGAGCCTGACAATAAAATCAAGCTCCTTCAAGAGTTCAAAGATCAGGTTGAAGTGGTCATTGCCATTAATGCTAGCAATATCGAGCACTCTAAGGCTCGTGGTGACCTTGGTATTTCTTACGACCAAGAGGTCCTTCGTCTGATTGATAAATTCAACGAGCTCAATATCTATGTGGGTTCTGTTGTTATTACGCAGTATTCAGGTCAACCTGCGGCTGACGCCTTCCATAACCAACTGGAAAAAAATGGCATCACGTCTTACATCCACTACCCTATCAAGGGCTATCCAACGGATATAAACCATATCATTTCTCCTGAAGGTATGGGAAGAAACGACTATATCAAGACTAGCCGTAACCTGATTGTCGTTACCGCACCTGGTCCTGGTTCTGGTAAATTAGCAACATGTTTGTCTAACATGTACCACGACCAAATCAATGGTATCAAATCAGGTTATGCTAAATTTGAAACATTCCCAGTTTGGAATTTGCCGCTTCATCACCCAGTTAACTTGGCCTATGAAGCTGCCACTGCCGACCTTGATGATGTCAATATGATTGACCCATTCCACTTGGAAACTTATGGCAAAACTACGGTAAACTACAACCGTGACATCGAGATTTTCCCAGTCCTCAAACGTATGCTTGAGCGCATCCTTGGTGAGTCACCTTACGCTTCACCTACGGATATGGGTGTTAACATGGTTGGTTTTGCCATTACGGATGATGAGGCAGCTAAAGAAGCCTCTAAACAAGAAATCATCCGTCGCTACTATCAAACCGTTCTTGATTTCAAAAATGAACGTGTGCCTGAGACTGCTGTCAAGAAGATTGAGTTGCTCATGAATGATCTTGGTATTACTCCTGAAGATCGCCAAGTGGTCGTTGCAGCACGCGCTAAGGCTGAAGAAACAGGTGGTTCTGCTCTTGCCCTCGAATTGCCAAATGGTCAAATCATAACTGGTAAAAATTCTGAACTCTTTGGTCCAACTGCAGCTGCTTTGATTAATGCTATCAAGACTTCTGCAGGTATTGATAAGGATACTAAACTTATCGAGCCTGAAGTGGTTAAACCTATCCAAGGTCTGAAAATTGACCATCTGGGTAGCCGTAATCCTCGTCTACATTCCAACGAAATCCTCATTGCCTTGGCTATTACAGCTGCCAACAATGTGGATGCGGCACGTGCCATGGAGGAACTTGATAACCTTAAGGGGTCTGAAGCTCACTCAACTATAATCCTTACTGATGAAGATAAAAATGTTCTTCGTAAGCTTGGTATCAATGTCACATTCGATCCTTACTATCAATACGACAAATTGTACCGTAAGTGATAACTGACTATAAACATCAAAGACCTCAGTTTTAATAACTAGGGTCTTTTAAAAATGACTTTAGCTTGATAAAGAAAAAAGGGAAACTCTATCGAGTTCCCTTTTTGATAACTAATTTTTCGTCTCAACCCGTTCCTAATAAAAAGGGGTGGCCTAGCATTATTATGAAAAAAATGAGTTAAAGGTATCAAACAGAGGGCTAAGCCACTCCCGATTCTAATCAGCCTACGATTTCTAACTTGAGAAAAGGTAAGCTAAAAAGCAAAACTATAGTAGATAGAACAGCAACAAGTGGGAGGTAACGACCTCCAAAAAGGTAGAGAAGCAATGGAGCTATCGCTATCAAATGATTTAGAAAATTGCTAGTAACCCGAACGGTTTGTCCATCCTCCACAGTAATAGTGTTGGACTTGTAACCCAATTTACCAACACTCAATCGAGCTTTTGATGATGGTAGGGAAACAGTCACTGCTTCCACACCAGAAACCGTCCCGACAAGACTAGTGTCTACTCGAATGGGACTCTTTCTAGCCACCTTACTAGCTTCTATTGTAATACTAGCCACTAAGCATCTCCTTTTCCTATCTTCTACTTATAGTATACACTTTTTCGAAAAGCTTTCACAAGATAATCGACTATTAAATCAAGGTTCCTTTACAATTTTGTGCCTTTTCAAAAAGTATTGGATATCTTGATTGCTATATCACTATCCACTTTTCCTTCAAAAAATCAATTATTTTTGACAGGAAATCCGTTATAAGATATTAAGATATAATGTAACAACGTCGTTTACAACTAGTTGGTAATAATGTAAATATTGAAAAAAGGTTACATGAAATCATATAAAGGAATTCTCCTACTAACCGTAAGCATTGTTCTTACGGTCTACGTCTGGTTAGCAACGGGCATGACAAACTTCGTCACTCCCGGTCTAGCTTTAACAACCTTATCATGGACTTTTATGTTGGCAACACGATCACGACTTTTAGAAAACTCTTTAACGGAATTGAGAGAATGTACGCTATCCACAAATTTCTTGCCATCTTATCAGTTATTCTCCTTGTCTTCCACAACATCGGTATGGGGAGTCTATAGGGGTCCCGTCTAGCTGGTCAGCTAGGAAACCTTGACATTCATACTTTCTTGGCCATTGTAGTTCTGGCCTTTCTTGGTAAAAGTCTCAAATACGAGACTTGGCATTGGCTTCATCGGTTGGTTTACTTAGCCTATATTTTTGGTCTCTCCCATGTCTATTTGATTATAGTTTTTTTATTTCATTTTCAATCTCTTGGTCTTTCCATCTTATAGCCCTAACCCCAAACAGTTTTGATAGCAGGAGTATTTGAATTTGTATACTTGGTCAACTCTTGCCTCAAAGCATGGATATGAACATTGAGTGTATTGCTATCATCCACATATTCCTCTTGCCATACCGTCTCGTAAAGTTCCGTCTTTGAAAAGGCTCTCTCAGGATTGCTAGCCAATATCCATAGAAGTTCAAAGGATTTCACTGTCAATTCCAAAGATTGGTCCCCTATGTGAACCTCATGAGTCACATGGTAGATTACTAAGTCACCAAGATCGATCCGCTCTGTCTCACTTCAACGGCTAAGGCGACGTAAGATATTATTCACTCTTAAAACCAATTCGCGCAGGCTAAACGGTTTGGCTATGAAATCATATCCCCCCAAACTTAATCCATAAATCTTATCCTGCTCGCTTGTTTTAGCAGTTGTAAAGAGAAAGGGTTGATTAGGAGCAATATATTGAACCTCACTGATAAAATCATAACCGTTCATATTGGGCATCATGATATCTGTGATGATGACGTCAATAGATTTTTTTCTGAAAAGTTCTAATCCCTCCTTGCCATCATGAGCAACTAAAACATCGTATCCCGCCTGTAAAAAATAGCGGTTTTGAATATCTATCTCATCATCAACCAGCAAAATTGTCTTTTTCATCTGACGCTCCTTTGATAAAAACAGTGTTACACATAGTCAGTATAATACTATTTATTCTAATATTTAAATGATTTGAATCTTAATCTTCTCGTTTGGTTGTCAAACCTAAAAGTCCAACAAGACCTGCCAAGGCTAGACCAAACATACCAAGGCCAGCTGTAGCCGTTTGAGCTTTCCCAGTATTTGGTAGTATAGGTTGCCCATCATTTTTCTTAGTCTTAGCCATGGAATTATCTGTGGAATCAGCCATTCTCATCTCTGAAACATGGGCCTCTTTCGTCATATATTTAATTTTGTTCATTGAGTCTGACGTAGAAGAAGACATAGATATCTGATCTCCTTGAGGAGTTCTGGACATCATTTCTGATCCATGAAGTCGAATCGTTACTTGATGAGTAGCAACTAGATTGCTCAAGTCTGGTTTGCCATCTTTAGAACCATACACTTTGACAGTAGCTTGATAAGTGTGAGTGCCATTGGCACGAAGTTGGTCTAGAAGGGCTTGTCCTTCTTTGCCTGTCGTGTTACCATTCAAATCTACTTCTTAGAAATATTGGCCTTTAGCCAAGCCTTTTGGAGGTGTTGATTGTATCTTTAGGTAAGTGGGGTTGGAATAAATATAAAACACATAAGGAATTAAAGGCAGAAGAAAAAACGAAATAGAAACTATTAAGGAAACAAGTGCAAAGGATTATGCTGAAAATCTATTGAATGAAGCAGATAAAGATGATGAAATTGTCGATATTATCATTGATGAAGATGGTTCAATCATTACAGTTGATTTTAGTTAATCTAGTTAAAAAGCAACAACCACATAATATAGGTTGTTGCTTTTTTTAGTATATGTGATTTTCCAAAAGATGAATTTGAAGAATATTGTCGAGTTGGACTAATCTATACCCTTCATTAGTCTTTATTGATATTTCCTTACGAGACAGTTCTCTCACTTCACCAAATAAAGTAATTTTCCTATCACGATGTTTGATAGTGAACTGCCCTTTAAGTTGGTTGGCATAGAGTTGAGAAAGTAATAAGAGTTTCTGAGGTTTACTTAAGTCTGTTGAAAAGTCAACACGATATTTAGCAGCATGTAATGATGAGGTATGTTCGGACAGAAAGAACCCCATCCACTTTTGCATCCCTGGATCCTGGTATTCTCTTGCTGCTTGAAATGGTAAATAGGAACGATCAATCATTTTAAACCATCCAATCCTCCAGCAGAATGTCCTCCGATGAGCCTACTTCTGGCAATACTTCTCGATGCACCGTCAAGTGCATTAGCTTTTAGTAGAGAGGTAAAGCCAAATTGGTCTCTGATAGAATCTATTGCTGTCTGGAGCCTTTCTTCTTTTTCAATTTGTTCGACATCATCGAACAGTGAGATTAAACCAAAAGATTCATCTACAAAACCAGAATAATTAACCGCTACACTTCGGATTGCTCCTGAAGTGTATTTATTATGGAATAACTTCAACACATAGTTTGTCAGCATGTTAGTGTTATTCGTTGGTTCAATTTTCATTTGAGTATTGATAGAGCGTTTGTTTTCTTGCTTAGAGTAGCCAAGGTGTATAGAAACAACAGTCGCTTTTTTGCCTATCTTTCTCAGTCGGATAGCAACTTGTTCGGCCATCTCTCTAAGGACAATTTCAATATCTCGTTGTCTGAAATAGTCTCTAGGAAGAACCTGGGAGTTGCCTAGACCTTTTGATTTTGGTTTATAGGGTTTGTGAACGTTACTTTCATCAATACCATTAGCATGAAACCATAATCGAAGACCAGCTACTCCTAATTCTTTCTTCAAGATATCTGGGTTAGCATTTGCTAAGTCTTTGATTGAGTGGATACCTAACGTGTTGAAGCGTTTCTCCATTCTTTTACCAATACCCCAGAAATCTGTCATGTTTGGAATAGACCATACCTTATTCTCCACATCCTCATAGGACCAGTTAGCTCTCATAGTTGGAGTTTTCTTTGCTTCATTATCAAGGGCAAGTTTAGCAAGTAAGGGGTTAGCGTTGGACATACCAACGGTTGAATAGATGCCAGTTTGTCTCCAAATGTCTCTCTGAATCTTCGCAGAAATAAGGTCGAGTTTTTGTTTTCGAGACAACTGCTTATCTGGAACGAAGTAATTAAGAGAACTAGATAGGTCAATAAAACCTTCATCTATAGAATAAGGGTAAATATCATTTGGGCTACCATAGTTTTGAAAAATGCCTTGGATTTCCATATTAACTGAGACGTATTTGTCCATTCTGGGAGGAACGATGAAAGTCACTTTTGCCCAGTCTTCAATGAATCGCACGTATTCTGGATCTGTTCTCAGTCCTTGTCTCTTGGCATTGTAATACGAGAACTTTCTTGTTTGAACATCAAAAGGGAGGCCGTAAGCTCTTCCTACGTTTGATTTTCCAAACACTTTCTTAAATATTGGTGAAGAAGCAAGGATAAGTCCTGCAGAGTTATCGGCTCTACTCATAACACATAGAGAAGTTTTTAGAGGATGTAGTCCTCTTTCAACACATTCGACGCTAGCATAAAAAGACTTCATATCGATAAAAGCGATATCACTTCTTGGTTCTCTTGAATAATCAAAATATCCCATGTGCCACCTCTTTTTGTTAGTTTATAAGCTAACAAAAAGTATAGACTATTTTGGTGAAGTTATCAAGTGTTACCAATAGTCTCCGAGAGTAAAAAACACCAATAGCAGTAATTGGCGTTTTCAGTATTCTTCTGACTTTTTTAAAGGAGTTTCAAGTTATTGGAAGGCCATCGAAAGCACTTAAATAGTCATTTCTTTTTTTGGCATCTTCTGCAGTTTTATAGACTTCAACACACCCACCTGCATCCATACCTTTTGCTACTAAATCAGCACCAGCAACTGGGTTAGTCACTTCGTTGTCAGCGAAATAAACTGCTGCTGTATAACTTCCTTGAAGGAAAACGACTTCTGCTTGATAATAAATAAAATTCTTCTGATTCGCTTCTTCAATGAGGCCTACTTTTCTCAAGGTTAACATTTGATTTATACTATCATCAAATTCGGAAAGAAATGCTATCTTGGTGAGCATACCTATATCCTTTTTTGAAAAAGATTCTACACTCTTCATAGACTACTGTCAAGACTATTTCGAAAGAAGTCTAGATAGAAGCACGAACTTGTCCGATAGCCAGTGAACCGTCCTGTTTAAAGTACATCCACTGGTCATCACCTACTTGGAGGTAGCGACCGTTAGCGAGAATACCTGATTCTGGCTCATAGTAATATTTAATGCCATTTTTTCGATACTTTCCCTCTTAGATTGGCTACCATCTTCCTTGAAGTAATAGAGGTAACCATCAATGCATTGACATCCAGGGTGACAAGCCTACTGAAAAAAGAGACTTAGAACTGAGGTCCCCCACCCATCATGGCACTAGAGAAACCCAAGGAACCCATGGATCCCCCAAAGATATTTGCATTTTTCAAATCCACAAATGGTAGAACCAAGCGATTTCCTAAACAATAAATAAAGAGGAAAAAGATGGTCCATAACACACATTTGGTGATTATCGATTGACTAATTTTTTTACTGTTACTCCTATTTCCTGCCCTATAGACAGGCTGATGTTATTTCGTTAGAAATGAGACATAAACTAAATTGCAGCCCACTTATCCAAATAATGGATTACAGACTCTTCTTACGCATCTGGCGAATGGTCTCAGCCATCTCCTTCCAACGATCTCTTGAGTAGGTTTGCTGATTATGTTTGGTTGACTTGAGGTCCTCAAATCCTAAGATTGGTTTGTTTTCAAACCTAAAGGCATCAAGAATTTCCACTACTTTTCTACCTGGATTAATATCCAAAAGCAAGTCACTAGTACGCACCAATTCCAAATCTAGCCCATCTAAACCTGCAATGGCTGAGTAAACTGTCACATTTGGATAGGTAATCAATTGGGCCAATTTATCCGTCACATGCTGGCGAGAGGCAATTTTAAACTGCACCTTAGGAAGAGCCGAGATAAGATCCGTCAAATGAGGGATTTCTGAAATGTTGGTGTAGACCAAACAAGTAAATGGACGGCCCTTAGGATAAATCATGTCCTCTGAAAGTGGCAGTAAGGAGGCATTTTCAGCTACTCCTGACCAATCCATTTGGGCATAGAACCACCAAACCTCACGGTAAGCTTGGCAAGCCAAAGGTAACCAGGGCTTACGGTGTGAAGTATAGTGTAAAACCTTAGGATAGTCTTGACCATTTGGCAAATGGTAACCAGATAGACTAGACTTGGTCACAGCGTAGTTGTTGTCAAAAGACAACGTCAACCAGTTGTTACAAAAAACCATATTAAGAATTGACTGCTCCGCAAATGGTACCTTATCATGCCATTCGCTAGTCATGTCAATTAAGTGACGTCTCATGTTGTACTGCTTCCAATAAGCCGTATCAATCACCATGAAGCCTGCATCAAACATTGCCTGATGATCCTGACCTTGAACAGCATAGTCACGTACAGCAGCCAAAGGACGGCCTTGCAAATCAAGGGTAAAGAGGTCTTCCAGAGAACCGGTAACCACCATGTCACTGTCCAAATAAAGAGCTCGTTCCTCAGACACAAAGTCCGCCACAAAATAGCGAAGATAGCTTGCATAGTTGCTATTAGTCTTGAATTGCTTGATATGACTACTATCCACACGACAGTTAATCACTTCACTACCAAAGGCAGCCAAATGACGGTTTAGTCCTCTAAACCACTCTTGAGAGAAATCATCGTTAATCAAGTAAAAACGAATGTTACGATGATGGAAAACGATGGATTTGATAGTCGTAAGCACTTGGTCAACATAAGTATAGTTAGCCGCAAGAACAATAGCACGCTTTTTAGTCTCATAACGTTGAGGAGCTAAACTCAAGACCTGGAATTTCTCCTGAATGGAGCGGTAGGCATCAGAATCCCTGAGACCTTGCTCCTCCACATTTTTCAAGCAAGCCTCTAGCATCTGACGGTAGGTGACCATGTATTTCTCCAAAGGGAAACCATGACTAGCAACAATAGCCAAGCGTTCTTCCATGGCATAAACCAAGGTCATCATCCAGTCTTGCATCCAAGTCGCTGATGGCATCTCTGGACTCTCACGATATACATAAAGTCCCTTGTTGAGATAAACCGTACGCTCACTCATGAGATAGGCTTTAAGGTTGAAAAAGCCATCTTCTCCTGCATGTTCTTTTGGGAAAATCAAGTCATTAAACAAGGAACGTTTGTAGAGTTTCCCAGTGGCTGAGATCAGAGCAATATTGGTGTTATTGGTTTCTTCAAAGAGTCCATCAATAATCTGAGCGGGTGAATAGACCCGTTCGTAATAATCTTCATCCTTGATATAACAATAAAAGGGATCTTCCGATTCCTTATAGACACTATAATTAGCTACTGCAATATCTGCCTTGTGAGCTTGAAGCGCCTTATAAAGCTCCTCCAGATAGGTTGGCTCTACCCAATCCTCAGCATCCACATAGGTGACGTAAGTTCCCTTAGCCTGACGAATACCAATATGGCGAGCATCTGAAAGCCCTCCATTATCTTTTTTAAAATAGAGGATGCGAGAATCCCTAGCGGCATAACTACGGCAAATGGCATCACTATTGTCTGTTGATCCATAATTGATAAGGATGATTTCAAGATTTTGATAGGTCTGACTCAAGACACTGTCTAGACAGGTCTGGAGTTGATTTTCTACATTGTAAACGGGAATAATTACGGAAATTTTTTCTGTCATTTTTTATTTCCTATTTTTTCTAGCTAGTACATTTTTTATTTTCCTGTCTCAAACTTTCATAAGATAGCAAGGAATAGTCTAAGAATCTGATAAGTATTTTACGGTCACAAGATATAAGGGCCGGAAACACATTCTATACACTTTTTCCTTGATTTTATCGAGACCTAACCATGTTAAATTATAACATAGTATCACTTAATTTAATATGGTTAACTTTTTTATGAGGGATTTTTTCAAACTAATTTCCTTTTATTTTCAGAAAAAACTGATAGTTAGGAAGATTGAAATAAGTGGATAGAAAAAGAGATAGCTCAGATGTGAAACTATCTCTTTCTTCCTAAACTTATAATTTCAAATTCCAAAATCGAATAAATTTAACCATATTTCAAATCAAAAAATGCAGTCTTTCTTATACTGTTAAAGCGATACAAAATAGACTTGCTGTTCTGGTATAGTAAATTTGTAACACTCCTACCTAATAAGTTAAACCATTCATTAGAATAGGAGACATAACATGAAACACTATCCAGACGAA
>OICZ01000861.1_pt1 | contig 10458 bp, 7 predicted proteins | sample 1581461 | NCBI WGS metagenome assembly OICZ01 (sample SAMEA3882548, study PRJEB24775) | human gut metagenome | biome: human-associated habitat; feature: intestine environment; material: feces | place: Netherlands | collected 2009/2010 | reverse complement strand
GTTTAAGCAATGCACGTTGGAAATACTGTAATGACTCTTGGTCGGAGAAGTTTACACTGCCGCCGACAGCCTCAATCCATGAACCCGATATAACGTATTTTTCATTTTCACGTTTAATTTCATAGCCTTTTTCGTCATCCGTAATGTATTCTTCTTCGTTAATATCCATTTCAGGCTCGAATATAGCTATCGGAGGTAATTTTGAAAGTTCCTCGTAAGTTTTATTCATAAGTTCCGCAACACCTTTATTTGTAGCGGCAGAAATTTCAAATACTTCTATACCTCTGTTTTTCATTTCTTCAAGAAATGCGTTGTATGCGTCCATATCTTGAATTATGTCTGTTTTATTTGCCGCAACAATCTGCGGTCTTGATTCCAATTCCAAATCGTATTTTGAAAGTTCCGAATTGATAATATCAAAATCTTCTATCGGATTTCTTCCCTCAATTCCAGAAACATCAACAACGTGAATTAATATTCTTGTACGTTCAATGTGTCTTAAAAATGCGTGTCCAAGACCTACACCCTCACTTGCACCCTCTATAATTCCCGGAATATCGGCAAGTACAAAACTTCTGTGGTCGCCAAGATCGACTACACCCAAATTCGGCTCAAGCGTTGTAAAGTGATAATTTGCAATTTTCGGATCTGCTTTTGTCGTCATTGAAAGCAATGTTGACTTACCGACATTAGGAAAACCTACAAGTCCGACGTCAGCCAAAAGCTTCAATTCAAGTACAATTTCACGTTCATCGCCTGTTTGTCCGTTTTTCGCAAAGTTCGGAGTTTGTCTTATCGCCGTAGCAAAATGAGCATTACCCCAACCGCCGTTACCGCCTCTTGCAAGAACAACCTCTTTATCGGGATCGGATAAATCGGCAATCAAGCGATTACTTTCCGCGTCACGAACGATTGTACCTTGCGGTACTTTGATTATAATATCTTCACCCTTTTTACCCTTTTGACGTTTACCCGAACCGTCCATACCGTTTTGAGCGACATACTTTCTCTTATATCTGAAATCCATAAGAGTAGTCATACCAAGCTCAACCTTGAATATAACATTACCGCCTTTGCCGCCGTCACCGCCGTCAGGACCGCCTGCCGCAACATACTTTTCACGATGAAAAGATATTGCACCGTTACCGCCCTTACCGGCCTTTATAAAAATTTTAGCCTTATCTATAAACATATTTATTCTCCGTTTCGATTATTAACAATTATATATTTTTTCCAACTTATAATATATCATTACACCGCCGTTTGTGTCAATAGTTATTTTATATAATGAATTATTAATTATTCAAAAAAAAAATACCCTACGAGTGTAAGGCATATTTTTTCTTATGCACGCGGATGCGCTTTTGCATATACGTCTTTAATTTTACTGTTCATCATTCTTGAATAAACTTGTGTCGATGAAATATCGGCATGTCCCATCATTTCTTGAATTGAATGTAAATCAGCACCGTTTTCGAGAAGATGTGCCGCAAACGAATGACGTAAAGTATGCGGTGTTATATCAGTTTCAATTCCTGCGATATGCTGATAGTATTTTATAAGTTTCCAGAAACCCTGTCTTGAAAGACGCGCACCGCTGCAATTTACGAACAACGCTGTTTCGTTTTCATCTTTAACCATATATTTTCTGACATTGTTTATGTAATTTTCAAGTGCGTCTTTTGCCTGATGTCCCATAGGAATAATACGTTCTTTCTTTCCGCCCTTACAACGAACAAAACTCATAGGAACATTAACATCACTTACGTCAAGATTGATAAGTTCACTCACTCTTATACCTGTTGCGTACAAAAGTTCAAGCATAGCCTTGTCGCGTATACCCTTATTATCACAGTCTTTAGGCTGTTCCAAAAGAAGTTCAACTTCTTCGCCTGATAAAATCTTCGGAATTTTCTTTTCCACATGAGGTGCCTCAAGATTAGAAGTCGGATTTGACTTTACAACACCGTTTTGCATCATAAACAAATAATACGAACGAAGTGACGCAAGTGTCCTTGAAACAGTCGAGCTTGCTCTGCCCTCCTTTTGAAGATAAAGCAAATATGACAATACCGTGGTCTTTGTTGTAGACGATATATCCGTTACGCCTGTTCCGTCAAGATAAGAAATATATTGTGTAACATCACGCTTATATGATTCAACTGTGTTTAGCGATTTATGGCGTATATCTGTCATAAAACTTGTGTATTCCTTAACGTAGGTATTCATTTTGTTCATTCCTCCGAGTTTACTGTTTCTTTACGTATATTTCAAAAATATTTCATTTATATTTCAATGTGATTATAATTATACCACATTTTTTTAATTTGTAAACCCCTATTTTTCTTGTTTTTATGCCATTTTCAGCGTTTTAGCTTAATTTCGGCGAAACCCAGCTCATAAATGTTGTGGTCAAGTATCCCTCCGACAATGACGCAACACAAAATATAGAAATTATTATTATCATAAAAAATATATACGAAAAAATTATTTTTTTTGATTTTCTTTCAGAATTAAGTGAATATTTAATGCTTACAGCCGAAAAAAGCAGTAATGTCGGTATTGTTATAAGTATTGTCGGCATTGTTGAAAGCATAACAAGCATACCTTTTGCTCCATAGAATTTAATAAATGACGCGGTTGTAAAACCTATTATAAACCCTTTCCTTACAATAATCGCTCCCGTTACAATAAAACCGAATCGCAAAAATCCCATTAAAAATACAATTCCGACACTGATAAGATTAGCTTGTAACGAATTTTTAAAAACAGTCATACTGTTCTTATTTTCGCTTACAGCCGTACAAAAACTGCCTATATAATTTTTTATCCCCTCTGCCATATCGCCGCTGTTTTTCGCCAAATACACACTCCCTACCGTCACACCGACAACAAGCAAAAAAATAAGCAATCCCAAAAGTCCGTTACCGTGTTTTTCGTCGGCTACAATGTCGTTTAATTTCACACGTCCCACCTCCAATTCAATATTATTCAAAAAATCAGTGTTTTATCACTAATTTATTGTGCTTATCTTCTTATATTATTTACACTGCCAAATTTTTTTGGTATAATAATATAGTAAAAAAACACATATAAGGAGAGAGAGAAAATGAACAAAACACTGAAAAAAGTCTTGAGCGGTGTTATTTCAGCTTCAATGTTGTGTTCGGCACTTGCTATTCCGCACGCCGCATTGGCTGATGACGCACTGCCTACGGACGGTCTGCTTATGGACATCACGTTTGATGAAACAGGCACTTCCTCCGGCTCATTCAATGCAACGGTCGGCGGTACCGTTATGGAACACGGCAGTGTAAGCTATGTTAACAACTATGACGGTTCAAGCAAAGCATTAAGCATTTCAACAGACGCAGCAGGCAATTATCTTGAACTTCCGAAAGGTCTTTTAAACGGCAAAGATGCCGCAACATTTTCTTTTTGGATTAAACCGTCAAGCAGATGGGCGTTTATGACAACACCTGTAAGTGATAAGCAAAACTTTAATTATGAAAAGTATTTAGGTATGCTTGCCTCATCTTCAGGCTATACCGTTGAGCGTTACAACAACAGTGGAACACGTCTGAGCAGCGTTAATGCAAACGCAAGCGGTGACTGGCAATACGTCACAGCAGTATTTACCGCTGACGGAACGAAAGTATATGTAAACGGTAGGCTTTCAGCTTCAGACACTGCGGCAGTTGACATTAAGTCACTGTTTACCGCCGACGCTTCTACTTGGATTGGTCACGGTAATTGGTATGATGACAAAACTGGCAAATTTGAAGGTTTTTCGGGTATGATTGATGATTTCAAAGTATACGGCAGAGCATTGAACGAAACCGAAATTAATCAGCTCGCCGCAAAAGCTATACAAAGAGAGCAAGAGGAAACTGTAAAAGAAAAGAATTGTCTTGATATTAACACTCAATTCTACACAAATTACAGTGTTACAGAGAGTGGCAATAACGTTACCGTTTCAGTCCCGTCCCCTTCAGAGGACAAATATGAAATAATTGCAGCTTCATACTCAAACGGTGTTCTTACAAATGCAGCAAAAAAGAGTAAATCAGATGTAACATCAGACAAAACAGTTACTTTTGAAAATATAAAGAAAAACGAAAATGACACTGTAAAAGTGTTCGTATGGAACTCAATAGACGGCTTACAACCGTTAAGTGACAACAAAGCATTCCAAATCCGTACAGGCGATAAAGTAAAAGTGAAAACAAGTGTTAAAAACTATACTCCGTCGGAGCAGTCTGTTTCATTAAAAATAGTTCCTTTCGACAAGGATGGTAATCAGTCTGAATCTGTACAAACACTTGATTCTGTAACACTCGGTATTATGGACAGTTACGACTTTACAGATTACATAACAGGTGACAGTAATGTTTCGTATTATAAAGTTCTTGTATCAAGCACAGCTGATGACAAGACTGCAACTTACGAAGCAGGTTACTTGCCTACCGCAAGTGTTGAGTTCCCTGACGCAACACCTGCCGACAGCGCAGACACAACAGAAGAAGCTCACGACCCAACAATATTCAAAGACCCTGTTTCGCACCGTTATTATGCTTATTCAACTCACAATCTTGTATTTGAATCGGATGACTTGATTAATTGGGAAAAGCACGATTATAGAAGTGAAATAACAGTTCCGGAAAAGGCTAAAAAGTTTATTGATGATAACTACCAGCAAACAGATAAAAATGGAAAAATTATATATCCAACAGTCAACACTACTTATTGGGCACCCGATTTATACTATAAAGAGGGTGACGAATATCCGTATTGGTTCTATCTTTCAACATCATGCGGTTTTGGTGGCAGAAACTCAGTCATCAGCCTTATAAAAGCTAAGTCACCGGGACTATGGGACGATGAATATATTGACGCAGGTGTCGTAATCGCAAGTAAGGAAAACAACAATTACAATACTAACTGTATTGATGCAAACATCTTTACAGATACAGACGGCAAAACATACTTTATTTGGGGTTCGTTCTGGAAAGGTATTCACATAGCTGAACTTGATACTGATACCGGTCTTGTAAAAGGCATCGACTATACTTCTGACGAAACAATCCTTTCAAGCAGTCAAAAATTCGGTACGAGATTATTCTCAACTCCAAGTGGTGTCGTAGGTCCGGAAGGTCCGTATGCTGTATATAATAAAGATACAGGTTACAGATATATGTTCACTTCATACGGTTGGCTTGGTACTAACTACAATTTAAGAGTTGCAAGAACAGATAAGACTTTCAGTACTATTCTTTCGAATAAAGATCCTCATAAACAACTTCTTGACCAGAAAGACAGACCTGTCGGTGCAACATATTCAGATCAGGTTAAAGAAGGCGGTTCGCTTGATGAACTTTGGGGTTACAAGATGTCAGGTTCATTCCAGCTTGGTGACGGCATTGAATATGTCGGCAGCGGTCACAACAGTGTATTTCAAGACGATGACGGTCAATGGTATCTTGTTCAGCACTGCCGTAAGGTAGCTGACGCAGTAGCTTATCTTCAAGTCAAGAAAATTCTTTGGACTGAGGACGGTTGGCCGGTAATCTCACCTCTTGTATATGCGGGTGAAAAAGAACAAGAAATTCCTAAGGAAATGATTTACGGTACTTGGGATTTATCAAGTGTAGGTCACACAATTATGAGAGATGATGTTACCGATGTGAGCAAGAGTGCCGCATATAAAGGTACTGACTTACCTGTACATTCAAGCCAAATCATTCTCCAACCGGACGGTACAATCGGTAACGGTATCGGCACTTGGGAATATGACAACGACTATACTGTAACACTAAAATTTAACGTAGACGGTGACGACACCAATTACGAATTCTATCAGATGGGCGATACAATGAAGTTATTTGTTATGACAGGTTACGATAAGGATAAGAGAGAATCTGCAATTATAATGACAGGTACTGACCAAAACAGCGTTGCAAGCTTCGCTAAAAAGAGCAATGCAGTTTCGGTGTCAACAAAAACAGTAAACAGAATTGAAACCACCCCAACTACAATCACAAAAAGCACACAAGGCAATCCAATCCTTGGCTTTGACGCAGCCGGCAAGACTCTATACGCAGGCGACCCAGCCGCATATGTAGAGGGCGATACAGTTTATCTATATGCCGGACACGACACATCAACAGGTGACAGCTATGTAATGCCTGAATGGGTTTGCTACACTTCAAAGGATATGAAAAACTGGGAATATAAAGGTCCTATTATGAGTGCAACTGATGTTTCTTGGAGGTCAAACGACACTTCTGCTTGGGCAAGTCAAGTTATCAAACACAACGGTAAGTATTATTTGTACTTCTGTACTTGGGATAAAACTTCAAGCGGTAAGCAGTCAATCGGTGTTGCAGTATCTGACTCCCCTACAGGTCCGTTTACAGACATAGGAAAACCGCTTGTTCAAGGTACATTAACAAAGCCGCAAGCTCATGACCATGATGACATCGACCCTACCGTTTGGGTAGAAAAAGTTGACGGCGTTGAACATCGTTATCTTGCTTGGGGTAATACTAACTTCTATGTATGCGAACTTAATGATGATATGATTTCCGTAAAAGATTTAGACAATGACGGCTCTATCACAATGGGTAAAGACGTACTTCAACAAGAATTTACAGGACTTCAAGACGGTCTTGGATTTACAGAGGCTCCTTGGATTTATCGTCAGCAAGACGAAGACGGGAATTACACAGGTAAATATTATCTGTTCGGTGCTTTCGGTTGGCGTGAGCAAATGGGTTACGCAACATCAGATTCAATGTACGGTCCTTGGAAATGGGGCGGCATTATAATGGAGCCGACGGCTACTTCAAACACAAACCACCCATCTGTCATAGATTTCAAAGGTAAAACATACTTTATCTACCACAACGGCTCTCTTGTTTGGGGCAGTGGTTTCAGAAGAAGTGTATGCGTTAGTGAAATGACATTTAACGAGGACGGTACTGTTCCGTATATTTATGAAACTTCAACAGGTTTGACAGGTACTGCCTCATTTATAACAACCGCTGACAACAAATATCTTGGTTACACAGCATTCAGCAACCCGTCAGACGATGCAAGTTATCCGCTTAAAAAGCAACTTACAGTTACTGCCGACGGTGCTGATTTAAAGACAACTCAATGGGAAATAGAAAAAGGGAAATCAGACAGCACAAACGAAAATTACGTTTCAATCCAAGCTGTTTATAAACCGGGATTGTATCTATGTGTTGACGGCACAAATGTAGTTTTAACACAACAAGATACAACAAGCACTGCTTTAGCAAAGAAAATGACATTTAAAACAGTTGAGGCTATCGACGGTACAGTCGGTAAAGTTTCATTTGAAAGCGTTTCAACGCCGGGATATTTCATCACCGTATCAGGTGATAATATCATACTTACAGACGGTTCAAATACCACAAATTGCTCATTTCCAGTTACAAACAAATAATTAAAAACACAAAATACCGTTGCCAAAAGGCAACGGTATTTTTTATTTTATACAACAAAAGCCATTCTGAAAAGTTTAATTTTTAACAACTTAAATCATTATATTTTATATGCCAGAAAATCATTTTTAAATTTTTAATTTCGTACAACAAAAAAAGTCGTTCCGAAATGTGTAACCATTTCGAAACGACCCGGTTATTCAAAAATTAGTCAGCATAAACACTGCACTGTGTCTTATCTCTGCCTTTTCTTTCAAACTTAACCTTACCGTCGATTAGTGCGAACAATGTATCATCGCTACCGATACCAACATTGTTACCAGGATGAATCTTTGTTCCTCTTTGTCTAACAAGAATGTTGCCTGCAAGAACGAACTGACCGTCTGCTCTCTTTGCACCTAGTCTTTTAGACTCACTGTCACGACCGTTTTTTGTACTACCCATACCTTTCTTATGAGCCATTTAAAACACCTCGCTATCTTAATGTCTTATCATGCGTAATTAGGCATTAATCTTTGTGATTTCTACCTTTGTGAAAGGTTGTCTGTGACCCTTCTTCTTACGCTCGTTCTTCTTTCTCTTCATCTTGAAAACGTAAATCTTCTTAGCTTTACCGTTCTTTACGATATTAGCTTCAACTGTTGCACCTGCTACTGTAGGAGCACCAACCTTTACATCTTCACCTTCACCGACCATAAGTACCTGATCAAATGTTACTGCTGAACCTTCTTCAGCTTCAATTTTTTCAACGAAAAGTGTATCACCTTCGCTAACCTTGTACTGTTTGCCGCCTGTTACGATTACTGCGTACATCCAAAACACCTCCTCTTAAATTTATGAGGACACGCTATCATAGGTACTGCGATCAGATTTAAAACCCATTCTATGCGGTCACTATTACATAATACCATATTATTAATAGCTTGTCAAGCATTTTTTAATCTTCTTTTAAATTTATTATTACACCGACCGACGGTTTTGGGAATACGCTGATTGTAACCTCCGGCAATCTCTCGCCCATTGCAGTTATGTTTCTTATCTGTTCGACTCTTACAGGGTTCATTATGAACATTATATCGTACTTTCCGTCTTGAATATCTTTGTAACACGATTCATAACTTCTTGTCGAATGTACATAATCCTCATACTTTTCTTCATCAATATGGAACACATCATCAATTATCAGCTTATTAAGTGCCACTATGTCAAGATTGCAATATTCCTTTGACATATCTGGATAAACGTCATTTTTAATGTAATCCTTATCCCAAAGCACCATTCTGTAAAAATAATCACCACCGCAATATGCCGCAATTCTTGTTTCGGCTTTTACAGTACTTATCTGCTTAACCATTGTACGAACAAGCGTTTCGTCATTTGAATCGACAATAATTTTTTCAACTCTGAAATGATCTTGTGCACCTGCAATAAAATGTGATTCACTGAAATTCTTTATCGTTTTCACTTCTCTGTGTACAGGAAGTACAACAAGACCGTCTGAATGTGCATTTGAAAGCGACATCATCATATAATTATACGGCTCTTTTCCCGTATGATTCGGATTATGCTCTTTCATATAATCTCTGTACTGCAAACAAGTTTCGTATCTTGTCTGACCGTCAGTGATGTACAACGACAAATCCTTAAAATGTTCAATAATAAAGTCGATTGTCGGCTTATATGAAATTTTCCAAATTTTTTGCTGTACATTATCGTCAGATGAAAATTCAAGATCAGGCTTTTCTTCTCTAAGCTCATTCATCAAATTGAAAAGTTCTTTTTCAGGCTCTACATAAAGGCAACTTATCATACTCATATCGGCATTTGTTGATTTCAAAAGCTCATATCTGTCAAGCATAGAAACTTCGTGTGGTTTTTCGCAAGGCATAATCGCTCCCTTGCCTATTTCCTCAAGTTCAACAAGTGCAACAAAGCTTGTATTTGAATAATGAGTATCGTACATTTCTATCGTCTGTTCGTACATATATATGACAGGTTCTTCATCTCTGACAAGAATACCGTCCTCAATCCATTTATCAAGATAGTTTTTCGCTCTTGTAAATGTATTTTCTTGTCTTGTATCACTTTCAAGCTTTTTACCTGAAAACAGACGCACCGAATTGTATTCGCTCTTGTCATAAAGTGCATCCTTATCTTCTTTTGTCATATTATAATAAGGAGGCGAAATGACTGAGCCGAGATTGTCAATTTTATCCGTATTATATCTGTATCCTCTGAACGCTTTTATATTAGCCATAAAAGTATCACCAATCCTTTCTTTCATTAATTCGCCCCACGGCGAAAACTGTTCCGTCTGTTAAAAATATAAAATTTATATTGAAAATCCATTTATTTTCTGTTTTATTATGTTTGTTTCGTCAAATAATAATACCATACCGATTAAATAAGGAGGTTAAAACATATGCACAAAATGTCCTGTTTTATAAAAGGTACTCTGGTAGGTTTTGCTGTCGGTGCGGCAGTCGGTGTAATGACTGATCCTCTATCCGACAGAGAACGTCGCAAAATTTCAAAAAAGACTGAGGGTATTTTTAGGAATATCGGTTCTGTTATGGATAATATAATAGATATTTTCCATTAAGCACAAAACGAGGCTACGCAAAATTGTAAGCCTCGTTTTTAGTATTATTCTTCTGAAATATCTTTTCCGAGATACTTAGCAACTGAATATACATCTTTATCCCCTCGTCCTGAAAGACACACGACAAGTATTTCATCTTTTTTCATTGTAGGTGCAATTTTTCTTGCAAGAGCGATTGCGTGTGATGATTCGATTGCAGGAATAATTCCTTCCATTCTTGACAAATACACAAAAGAATCCACTGCCTCTTTATCTGTTATCGGATAATATTCCGCTCTGCCCGTTTTCGCCATGTAGGCATGTTCCGGACCTATTCCAGGATAATCAAGTCCTGCTGAAATTGAATATACAGGCATAATATTACCGCCGTTGTCTTGTAAGAACAGC
>OICZ01000860.1_pt1 | contig 10461 bp, 8 predicted proteins | sample 1581461 | NCBI WGS metagenome assembly OICZ01 (sample SAMEA3882548, study PRJEB24775) | human gut metagenome | biome: human-associated habitat; feature: intestine environment; material: feces | place: Netherlands | collected 2009/2010 | reverse complement strand
GTTGCAAATTTCGGAAGCCCGTTTTTAGCATAATTTTGACGCTTTAGTATTTCCCGCCGACGGAACCTGAACAGGAACGGCTTCCTACTTTTTATGCAGGTCCGGGTCGTCGTGCCTTTCTGAATTAAATCCCAATTACCCTAAATACACAACCTTATCTTCCGGCTCTGCGGCTGGTTCCATATCGATCAGGTACAGTACCGGCTGTTTATTTCCAAAGGAACTTACTGCCTCGTACTCGAACCTTGCACGGATCTGCATCCAGGATTTTGCTTTTACATCGATCTTCTTTTCTGCTTTGCATGGATATCCGTAATAACGTACATCTTCCGCGCAGCATGTCATGATCTCTCTGACCGGAACGAACATATTGTCCGGCATTCCCTTCGGGCGGAAGATCTGTCCTTTGAAGTCGATTTCTTTATGCAGATATAATTCCGGATGATCATATGCATCCACATACCACACACCAAAATCAACATCATCCAGTACGATCTTGTCTCCTTTTACATCATATGGGAGATCTTCTTCGGATGGCTCGATGATCTTGCCTTGCATATCTTCAAAGATCAGCTGTGCCATCGGATTCTGTACCTTCAGTGCACGTCTGAATCCGGATCTGTTAACACCATCTGCACATCTGTTAACAACGATCAGCTCAGACTCTGTGAGCTGTTCCATCAGCATATTTCTCATATTCATCAGATACATATCCAGTGTTGTACCATTTACGGTAGAGTATACTCCCTGAAGTTCGAAACTTCTCGGGTATCTGATTGAAAGCAGATCCTCCAGCTTCCACATTCCATTGTACTCAATGATAATCTGTGCCGGATGATAGTTTCTTTCACAGTTTTTGAAAAATACAGTGTTCAACTGGTCAAATTCTTCGATTTTCAGAACTGCCATATTTTTTTCTTTTAAATATTCTTCCGGATACTCTTCTTCTCCTTCTTCACAGAGAAGTAACAGTGTAAGTCCCGGTTCAATCCATTCCTGTTCCATCAGGGTATCCTTGATCATGGTTGTCTTACCACTGTCTAAGAATCCCGTAACGATAAACATAGGTGTTGCCATACTCGCACCTCTTTCTTTTATGGTTATATTGTGATTTTTGGCTCCATAATAATATGGAGCCAATTATTAGTATCCTATACGTGGAATAATTTCAGAAGGTCGTCCTCTTTCAGGTCTGTTCCGATTACACAGATACGTCCTGTGTAGTCCGGCTGTCCTTCTCTTACTTCGTACTCTTCCGGTACTAAATCGAACTGTTTCCATGATCCGTCTGTCATCTGGATAATACCTTTAGAACGAAGAATTGTTCCGTAAGATGTTGTCTCTGACAGTGCCTTCAGCAGATAATCCAGTTCTTCTTCGGTATATTTATGAACAGTCTCTTTGCCCCAGCTTGTAAACACATCATCTGCATGATGATGGTGGTGATGATCGTGATCGTGTCCACAGCAGCAATCGTGATCATGGTCATGATGATCGTGATTGCAGTGATCATGATGGTCGTGATCGCAGTGATCATAATCGTGGTCATGGTGATCATGGTCACAATGGTCGTGATCGTGATCATGATGGTCATGGTGATCGTGGTCACAATGGTCGTGATCATGATCGTGATCTTCATGATCTTCAAACAGGCTCTCAATCTCAGCACCCTTTGTCAGTGCATGACTGATTGCCTCTTTGCCAAGCTCATCCCATGGTGTAGAGATGATCGTTGCTTCTGCATTTTCTTCACGAAGTGTGTGTACGCATTCTTCTACTTTTTCATCTGTCATCATCTGTGTACGGCTTACTACGATTGTTGACGCATGCTCTACCTGATCTTTGAAGAATTCTCCAAAGTTCTTCATGTACATTTTTGCCTTTTTACCATCTACAACTGTGATTCTTCCGTCAATTTCAATGTCCGCATCTTTTTCTACAGCTTCAATTGCTCTTGCTACGTCAGATAATTTTCCAACTCCTGATGGCTCAATGATTACACGGTCCGGATGATACTCATCTAATACTTTTACCAGAGCTTTGCTGAAGTCACCAACCAGTGTACAGCAGATGCATCCTGAGTTCATCTCTGTAATCTCGATTCCTGCATCTTTTAAGAATCCGCCATCGATACCGATCTCGCCAAATTCATTCTCGATCAGCACAAGTTTCTCTCCTGCCCATACATCACTGAGCAGCTTTTTGATAAATGTAGTTTTTCCTGCTCCGAGGAATCCTGAAATAATATCTACTTTTGTCATGTTTATTGCCTCTTTTCTATCTATTTTCAAAATTAATAAAAGTCCCGACACATATATTATCACAAACAGCGGGTGGTTGCCAGTCCCCCAATTCTAATATTTTTCTCAACTTTTTATAAATCACCCGCAAACTCTGCTGCCTGCTGCTCATTATAGATATTTGGATTGCAGACAATTTCTTCTTGTACACATAGTAGAGTAAAAAAACGATATCTGTACCGGATGGTACAGATATCGTCTGCTTTTTATGATTATTCTAAAATGTTCTTATAATAATCCGCCGATTGACAGGAACAGTGGTGCAAATACCAGTGATACAACTGTCATCAGTTTGATCAGGATGTTGATAGATGGTCCTGATGTATCTTTGAACGGATCACCTACAGTGTCTCCAACTACAGCTGCTTTATGAGCCTCGCTTCCTTTTCCACCGTGGTTTCCATCTTCAATGTATTTCTTAGCGTTATCCCATGCTCCACCTGCATTAGACATGAAGATTGCCATCATAACACCTGTTACAAGTGCTCCTGCAAGAAGTCCGCCAAGTGCAGAAGGTCCAAGAAGGATTCCGACTACCAGCGGTGCAAGTACTGCCATGACACCAGGAGCCAGCATTTCTTTTAATGCTGCTGTTGTTGAGATTGCAACGCATGACTTGTAATCTGGTTTTTCTGTACCCTTCATGATTCCAGGCATTGTCTTGAACTGACGTCTTACTTCTTCGATCATCTGGTATGCTGCTCTTGATACAGATGACATTGTCATAGCTGAGAACAAGAACGGAAGCATTCCACCGATCAGCATTCCGATGATTACACGTGAGTCAAGGATATCAATTGACTTAAGATGTACTGCTTCTGCGTAAGATACGAACAGAGCAAGTGCTGTCAGGGCTGCAGATCCGATAGCAAAACCTTTACCCATAGCTGCTGTTGTGTTACCAACGGCATCCAGTTTGTCAGTGATCTGACGAACGTGTGGATCAAGCTCGGACATCTCTGCAATACCACCGGCATTGTCAGCGATCGGTCCATAAGCATCTACAGCTACTGTGATGGCTGTTGTAGAAAGCATTCCTACAGCGGCAAGCGCGATACCGTAAAGTCCGCATGTCTGGTAAGCAATAAAGATACCAACGCAGATCAAAAGGATCGGGATTGCTGTAGATTTCATACCTACTGCGAGACCACTGATGATGGTTGTTGCAGATCCAGTCTCTGACTGTTCTGCGATTTCTTTTACTGATTTGTAATCTCCGGACGTATATACTTCTGTAATGATACCGATCAGAAGTCCTACGATCAGACCAGCTACGATAGCGATTGCTGCCTTAAAGTCTCCGAAGAATACTTTACTGAGTACACAGGATACGATCAGTACCAGTGCACTTGCTACATAAGAACCAGTCTTTAATGCTTTGTGTGGGTTTGAATTCTCATCACCTTTTACAAAGAATGTTCCAAGGATAGATGCAACCAGTCCGAGTCCTGCGATCAGAAGCGGGAAGATTGCTCCCTCAGCTTTATAATACACGATTCCAAGTGTCAGTGCAGAAACGAGTGCTCCTACATAAGACTCAAAAAGGTCTGCTCCCATACCTGCAACGTCACCTACGTTATCTCCTACATTGTCAGCAATAACGGCCGGGTTACGCGGGTCATCTTCCGGAATACCAGCTTCCACTTTACCTACAAGGTCAGCTCCTACGTCAGCAGCTTTTGTATAGATACCACCACCAACACGGGCAAACAGAGCGATTGAAGAAGCTCCTAAACTAAATCCTGTAATAATATCAACGTTTTTAGTCAGAATGTAAATCATGCTGACACCAAACACACCAAAACCAGCTACACACATACCCATTACAGCTCCACCGGAGAATGCAATTGAGAGTGCTTTGTTCATTCCTTTTTCTTTTGCTGCATTTGCAGTTCTTACATTTGCCTTAGTAGCTACTTTCATTCCACAGTAACCTGCAAGCGTAGAGAACAGAGCTCCTACTACGAAGCATACAGCAGTGATCCAGTTCCCGATTCCTACTCCGATGAGTATAAATAATACAGCAACGAAGATGATCAGAATCTTATACTCTGCTGTCAGAAATGCCTGCGCACCGTCACTGATAGCAGCGGCAATTTCTTTCATTCTGTCGTTTCCGGCGTCCTGTCTTCCTACTCTTGCTGCCAGATAAGCTGCAAAAAGAAGTCCAAGAATTCCAAATACCGGAACAAGGTACAATAACATTTCCATAAATTCTCTCCTTCCGTCCGACTTTGTCAAATTCATGTCAGACAGGTATATCTTAACATATTCTTAACTTTTGATGGCATTATTTTTTATTTTTGTACGTTATTCCGATTATTTTCTGTGTATTGTCCAAATTTCCGACCTTTCATTGATTATTTATAATCTATTTTTACCAATAACTTTCTTGTATAGAAGATTAATTATAATCTATCTTCATAAGCACAAGCCCATTCGGTGGTGCCGTCGCTCCCTCTGAAGTATGAACTTTTGCATCCAGAATTTCCTTTACCTTTTCCGGAGTATAGAATCCTCTGCCAACGCGGATCAGGACTCCCGCAATAATACGAACCATATTATAAAGGAAACCATTTCCTGTAATACGAAGCACGATTTCATCGTCTTTTTTCTCAATTATCAAATCATACACCGTCCGGACGGTATCCTGCGTATTTGTTCTCCAACCAAATATTTTGCACCGGCACGCATAGCCTCAACATCCATTGGAAACGATACGAACGTACAATATCTTGTCTTTAACGGATTTGGTACCGCCGCATTGTATATATGATATTCATAAGTCTTTGAAATATTCTCCTGATATCTCGGATGCCAGTCTGCCGGAACTTCATCGGACCTTACTACTACAATATCTTCCGGAAGCCTCTGGTTCAATGCATACGCAAATCTCTCAGGCGGAATGGAAGATTCTGTATCGAATACCGCTACATTTCCCAGTGCGTGTACCCCTGAATCAGTCCTGCTTGCCCCGATAATTCTGATTTCTTCCCCGGTAAGTCTTGCTAATGATTTATTCAGTTTTTCTTCAATCGTAACTCCATTTGGCTGGACCTGCCAGCCGCAGTAATTAGTTCCATCATATGCTACGAATATTCTGATTCTTTTCATGATGACCTCCACACAATCTGATACAATTATTTTTTAGTAACAAGATTACATAAATTTGGGACGGAGGTTTTTTAATTCCTCCGTCCCTGTATACATTTTAAAACACCCAAATATGCACCGGCACGCATCTTCCGATCACCACCACCAAAATCACATAAGCAATTACAGTAATATATGCCATTCTGTCTTCTTTATGATATTTTAACGGTTTCATCTTTGTGCGTCCTTCGCCGCCACGGTAACATCTCGCTTCCATCGCCATTGCCAGATCATTGGCTCTTCGGAATGCCGATACGAACAACGGAACCAGAATCGGTATCATACTCTTTGCTTTCTGAATCATATTACCGCTTTCCAGATCAGCTCCTCTTGCGATCTGTGCTTTCATGATCTTATCGGTCTCTTCCAGAAGGATTGGAATAAAGCGGAGTGCAATCGACATGATCATCGCAATCTCATGTACCGGAACATGGATCTTGTTCAGTGGCCCAAGTAACTCTTCGATTCCATCTGTCAGCTCGTTCGGAGTCGTTGTAAATGTCATAAGCGACGAACCGATGATCAGGTAGATCAGACGGATTGCCATATATACCGCAGTCCTTAATCCCCCTTCTGTAATCGTGAAGATCCACGCGTGAAACAGTACTGCCCCGTCTCTTGTAAGAAACAGATTGAACAACACTGTAATCATCAGAAGCATGATGACTGGTTTCAATCCCCTTACAATAAAGGAAAACGGAACTCTTGACATTTTAATAATAATGATCAGGAACAATGTTGTCATCACATATCCCGGAATGCTGTTGAATAAGAACAATGAAATCAGATATAACAGCGTCCCCACCAGTTTCACTCTTGGATCTAATCTGTGTAATACACTCTTTGCCGGATAATATTGTCCGATTGTAATATCTCTTATCATATCTTCTTCTCCAGTGCCTGCATAATCTCATCTGTCGCTTCTTCTACAGTCGTTACATTTACCTTGACTGGTAAACCTTTTTCTTTCAGATCATGCATGATATACGTCACCTGCGGAGCTGCAAGTCCGATTTTTTCCAGTTCCTGATAATGTGCAAATACCTCTTTCGGCGCACCATTATACATTACAGACCCTTTGTTCATCACAATGATCCGGTCTGCATATCTTGCAATATCTTCCATACTATGTGATACCAGAATGACCGTCATATCACTCTGCTTATGCAGGTATGCGATCTGATCCAGAATGTCATCTCTTCCCTTTGGATCAAGTCCCGCCGTCGGCTCGTCAAGAACCAGCACTTTCGGACGCATTGCCAGAACTCCTGCGATCGCTACTCTTCGTTTCTGACCGCCCGAGAGCTCGAACGGAGAAGATTTATAATATTTTTCTTTCAATCCTACCAGTTTCAGTGCTTCCAACGCACGCTTTTCACACTCTTCTTTGCTCAGCCCCTGGTTTTTCGGTCCAAAGCACACATCTGTCAGTACGTCAATCTCGAACAACTGATACTCCGGATACTGGAACACCAGTCCTACCTGATTACGGAGTGCACGCATATCATATCCATTTTGGTAAATGTTCTCTCCATTATAATACAGCGCACCGTCCGTTGCTTTCACAAGTCCGTTCAGATGCTGGATCAGAGTCGATTTTCCCGATCCGGTATGACCGATGATTCCCACAAATTCACCGTGTGGAATCTCCAGGCAAATGTCTTTGAGTGCATGTTTTTCGTATGCAGTCCCGGGACTGTATACATAATTCAAATGTTCTATCTTAATTGCAATGTCTGTCATTTCTTCTCACCATTTCTCACATCAAATGTTCTATTGTTGTAAATGCGTAATTGCTTCTACCAGTTCTTCTTTTCTTAAGATTCCTTTTGGAATATCCAGTCCACGTTTTCGAAGTTCATCTGCCAGGATTGTCACCTGTGGTACATCCAGGCGATAGCTCTTAAGCTCATCCACCCTTGAGAATATCTCTTTCGGAGTTCCCTCCATCACAACCTTGCCGTGATCCATTACAAAGATCTTATCCGCATCTACTACTTCTTCCATATAATGCGTGATCAGAATTACTGTAACATTCTTCTGTTTTCTGAGTTTGTGGACCGTCTTTAAGACTTCTTTTCTTCCAACCGGATCAAGCATCGCCGTTGGCTCATCCATAACGATGCATTTGGGTTCCATTGCTACAACCCCTGCAATTGCAACCCTCTGCTTCTGTCCACCGGAAAGCTTATTCGGAGAATGATGTCTGTACTCGATCATTCCAACTGCTTTCAGGCTTTCTTCTACACGCTGCCAGATCTCATCTGTCGGAACTCCCAGATTTTCCGGACCAAATCCTACATCTTCTTCTACTACAGTACCGATGATCTGATTATCCGGATTCTGAAACACCATTCCTGCCGACTGTCTTACGTCCCAGAGTTCTTCTGGATTACTTGTATTCTTTCCATTCACCCATACGGAACCTTCTGTCGGAACTAAAATTGCGTTTAAATGCTTCGCAAGCGTTGATTTACCGGAACCATTGTGTCCGAGAACTGCTATAAACTGTCCTTCTTTTGCTTCAATATCCACTTCATCAATAGCACGCGATGTTCCAATCACATTGCCTTCTTCATCACGTTTTTCATATTCATATACTAATTTTTCTGTCTGGATCATTTCCATCTTTTATTTTCCTCCGCGTCATATGTGTTGGAAGTTGCTATGATTCTGCTGTTTCGTTTCTTTTTTTTATGTTTTTCTTATGCTTTTTCCGGTTCCGGATACTCTGTTCCCATTGTATCAACGGTTACTTTTTTCATCTTCTGCTCATCAAGCGGTCTGTCACTGTAGTCTGTATCTGTCTCAGCAATCTTATTTACAATATCCATTCCTTCGATGATCTTACCAAATGCAGCATATGCACCGTCCAGATGTGGTGCAGCTTTATGCATGATAAAGAACTGTGAACCTGCTGAATCCGGATGCATAGCTCTTGCCATAGAAAGTACACCTTCTGTATGTGCAAGATTATTTGCGAAACCGTTCTGAGCAAACTCTCCTTTAATTGTGTATCCCGGGCCTCCCATTCCTGTTCCGTCCGGGCATCCTCCCTGGATCATAAATCCATTGATGACACGGTGAAAGATCAGTCCGTCATAATAACCTTTCTTCACCAGTGAAACAAAATTATTAACTGTATTCGGAGCAACTTCCGGGTACAGTTCTGCTTTCATAATATCTCCATTTTCCATCTCAATTGTTACGATTGGATTTGTCATTTTATTTTCCTCTTTTCTTTTTGTTATCTACAGGACCTGCCACTGGCAGCTCCTTATGAACGCATAGCATTACAAAAGCGCCGGCAAAACCGACGCTTCCATTTTAGCGGATAAATCCTTATCCGTAAAGACTTCTATATCATTTTTATGGATTATTCACTTTTTTCAAAATAAAATCCATCAAACTTGTATTTGAATACACGATAAATAAATTTCTCATAATCCATCTTATAAGTTACAATTGCTTTATGATCTGCATCATACTCTGTAAAAGTCCCCTTTAATCCCGAATCTACAAGTACATTATCTCCTGTTTCCTGCGCACTGCTGACATATCCGGAATAAGGTACTTTAAACGAATCTACAAGTTCAAATGTACCTTCATTTTCATCCACCAGATATTTGTAATACTTGGAATTCTTTCCGTCAACCGCAGAACTTACTTTCAGACCTATCGACGACCAGTCATAATCCGGTCTTGTCTCACTGATTCCAATATTATTATCAAACATATACAGATAATACTGCCCGTCCGCAAGGCTTTCATCTGTCTCATATGTGATCGTATGCTGGCCACCCTGTATTGTAAAATCTCCTTTCTTATTCAGCAGAAGACTTACATAAGAAGTATCTTTCCAGAAATCTTTTTCACCGATCATATAAGAAACCACCGGCCCGTCATAGATATTATCTACTTTGATGATTGTTGACGTCTCTCTTGAACTTAAAAGTACTGACCCATTTCCTATATACTGAATCGTGTTGATATGCATCCAGTCCAGTTCATCGGAAGAATTTTTCACACAGGTCTTTTTATATTCGCCAAACAGATCTCCCAGATCCAGTACCTCTGTCACCTCACCGGAATTTACATCCAGTTTCAACACGATGTCTCCCACGCTGTCCTGCGTCGTATCAGTTGCAAGAATCAACATATTTCCATTTTCATCAAACACATAATCATGGTGCAATTTGTAATTGCCAAGATCATATACCTTTGTTACCTGCCCAAGACGGTTCACCTGTGCCATCTTCTTTTCGGAAATACTGTAATACATCGAATTCTCGTCAAAGATAAGCCTGTGACTTCGGTATCCCAGAAGAGGAACTTCTCCTCTTAAGACTCCGTTATTGTCATAATAATACATAAAATCCATAGAAGTACTGTCATTTCCAAGTACCACATACAGCCCGTCTTCTAACTTGTCCGCACTTTGTTTTACATCCGTATCAAGCTGTACTGCCTCTTCTCCATACAGACTTCCCATCTCATATACGATTTCCTTCGTATCCGTAGAACCGTCTTCATTCGTTATATAGAATGTAATCGTATTCTCCGTATCCGGGATCAGACCGATCACCTGAAATTCATGCTCTTTCTGATACTCTTCATCCTGATATACATTTCTGCTAAAGTCGGCAATATCATCTTCCTTTACATGAATCGTATAAGAAACTTTCACCGCCGAATCTGTCTCAAAATAAACATACAATGACTGTGTATTGGTTCCAAAAGGATTGTATTCGATCAGCATATTACTCAGTGTATACTCCTGAGATTCTTTTTTCTTTTCCAGTTCGTCCGCTATTTTCTGCTGTTCTTCTGCATTGTATGTTTTTTTGATCTTCTCGTAGATTTTTTTCTGTTTTTCATTCATTACATATGCTTCATTATCTGACTTTTTCTGTTCTTTCTTTTCATCAGACTCTGAAACCTGTTCTTTCTTCGTTGTGCTCTTCTCTTTCGTGTCTGCATTTGCACACGCTGTCATTCCCATCGCAAG
>OICZ01000832.1_pt1 | contig 10704 bp, 8 predicted proteins | sample 1581461 | NCBI WGS metagenome assembly OICZ01 (sample SAMEA3882548, study PRJEB24775) | human gut metagenome | biome: human-associated habitat; feature: intestine environment; material: feces | place: Netherlands | collected 2009/2010 | reverse complement strand
TGCCAATAATGTAGGAATAATACTTCCAGCACAGACAGAAATAGAAATATTTGATGCAAGAAGAATTAATTCGAAGGAAAACCGTGTTGTGAAGTATCATCAGATGCTCTTGGGAATGGAAACAGATAATGCAACTATCGCAAATTATATTAAGAATAATACTTTTGACATGAAGGATTAGTTATGGCTGATGTATTAACTCCAGAACAACGTCGTAAAAATATGCAGCACATAAAGGCTAAAGATACAAAGATAGAAGTTATTCTTAGAAAAGCTTTATGGGCTCGAGGTTATAGATATCGCAAGAATTACAGAAATCTTCCAGGGAAGCCGGACATCGTCCTAACCAAATATAAGATTGCCATTTTTTGTGATGGAGAATTTTTTCACGGTAAGGATTGGGAAGTATTGCAATCCAGACTAAGAAAAAGTCATAACAGTGAATTTTGGATAAGTAAAATATCAAAAAACCGTGAGCGAGATAACGAAATCAATAAAAAGCTTTTGTTTATGGGATGGACAGTAATCCGATTCTGGGGAAAAGATATTAAGAAAAATCCCGATGAGTGTATCCGTGTTATTGAAGAAACGATATTCGATCTAAAAATGAAAAACCAAATATATGATCAGGAAATTGAATAATTTTTTAGAGCACATCCACTATAGTAAATGTACTCTCATTATAAAAATTCCTACACAATGATCTGCGATTTTATTTATACAAGTATATTGGAATTCTAAAAGTGATAATTTATCGGCATTTTTCCTGAATGAAAATGAAAACAGAATTGTAACCGCATTAACTTTCTTTAGTAGATATTCCAACTAAAAGACATTTATGATATATTGAATTTATAGTGCGAGCTGAGAAAACTTTGCTTGCTTTTGTAAGCTGATTGTATATAGCAGGAAAATTCTGCCAGGTAAGTTCTAGCCAACCGCCCGTACCGAGTCCTTGGAATCGAAGCGGTAACGTCAGATTTAAGCGTAGGATAGGGAGCAACAGAGCCGAAACGAAAGTGAAGTGATTGAGCTGGGAAATTAGTATGAGGTTGGAAATGGTCGATGTGTTTATATTCACAACAGACAACATTTCTGTGACCGCTATGGCAAGGGAACAGAAACATCCCCCAGTCTGAGAACTTGGCGAGGTTGATAATAAGTATACAATACAGAACAGCTGAGGTCCTGTTATCTCCTCAAAAGAGGTATAAAATCAAACCAAAGAAATGCGATAGAAATTCAAATGGATAACAGGAAGTCCGATACGCTCATAGTACCGAAGAAGCTGCTAATTACAGTGGAGGAAATGGGCGTACACTTTATAGCTTCAAGTAAATCTGAATCATGCAGACAAGGAGAGCTGATATCATGGTAAATGAATTGCTTGGAATACATTACAACATTGCGAAAGCAAATGTAACCGACAGGAAAGTCCAGAATCTTGCGTCCTATATCAACGCAGATAGTCTTAGGGAAATCCATAGAACTATGGATAAGAACAAGGCAAGCGGAATTGATAAAGTGACAAAAGAGAAGTATAAACAGAACCTAGAGGAAAACCTTGAGAATCTTGTGAAAAGAATGAAAACTGGCAGTTATCGTCCCAACCCTACAAGAAGAGTTTATATTCCAAAAGAAACAAAAGGCAAAATGAGACCACTTGGTATATCTAGTTATGAGGATAAACTGGTGGAGAGTGCAATCGCACAGATACTTGAGCAAATTTATGAACCAAAGTTTTATAATGAGAGCTTTGGGTTCAGACCAAACAGAAACTGTCATCAGGCAGTAAGGGAAATCATAGAAATGGTTCAGTATCGCAAAACGAATTATGTGGTGGAAGTGGATATCAGAGGATTTTTTGATAACGTAGGCCATGAGTAGTTAATGAAGATGTTAAGACATGATATAGCAGACAAGAGATTTCTTGAACTTATAGAGAAATTTCTGAAAGCGGGTATCATGGAAAACGGAAAGTATTTTGACAGTGAACGTGGGACACCACAGGGAAATGGAGCCAGTCCAATACTTGCAAATATGTATCTGCACTATGTATTGGATAACTGGTTTGATGTGATTGTAAAGAGACAGTGTAGCGGAGAGAGTTACTTAATACGTTATGCAGATGATTTTGTTTGTTGCTTTCAGAACGAATACGAAGCAAAAGTATTCAGAGAGAGATTAGATGAACGCTTTGCAAAGTATGGACTTGAACTTGCGAAAGAAAAGACCAAAGTGCTAGAGTTTGGTAGGTTTGCCAGGCGGAACAGGGAAAGAAGAGGACATGGAAGACCAGATACCTTTGACTTCCTTGGCTTCACGTTTTATTGCGGAATGGACGGGAAGAAGCAGTTTTTCCGTTGCAGAGTGAAAACGAGTAAGAAGAAGCTACGCAGTAAAATAAAAGCAATGAAAGAACGGATAATGAAACACAGGACATTGCCGTTGGAATGGATATTCAAGACTATCAATGCAAAATTACGAGGACATTATCAATACTGCAGCGTAACGGATAATATAAGAGAAGTCAAATCATTTTTATGTACAACAAAGAAACTGCTGTTTAAATGGTTAAACCGCAGAAGTCAGAGACGCAGTTACACATGGGATACATTCAATAATGGGGTGCTTAGGACATTTCCGCTACCAGAACCAAGTATCAAGGTAAGCCTGTTCTGCAGGTAGTATGAATATAAAGTGAAAAGCCGTATGCGTTAATAGCGCACATACGGTTTTGTGTAGGGGTATGGGGAGTAATCCCCATATCTACTAGAGAATTATCGAATGTTTTTTAAGTATAAAAATAATGAGGGAACTAAACATATGGATTTTAATAAGCAAAAAACAATGTGGAGAAATGAAAAAGCAACTAATGTAGCAAGTCAGTTAAAGGGGGAATTATGGCATTACACAGACGTTAATGCACTTAACGGAATATTAAATGATAAAGAAATTTGGTTTGGAAATGCGTCCAATATGAATGATAAAAATGAATTAAGCGAATTTATTAATGACTTGAAAAAAGAAGTATTTTTAGGTATAAACGAAAAGGGAAAGAATTCTGTGGCAGAAGAAGTTTTTAAAAGAATCCAAGAAAAATTAAAAAGTTCATATCCATATATTTTTTGTGTTTCACAGGCTTGTGATGACGCTGCACAGTGGGAACGATATGCTGATGATGGACGAGGATATGCCATTGTATTTAACACAGAAATATTATCTAAAGTATGTTATAATAATGACTTTACTATAGATCAAGAATTCTACGACTGCAGTACAAAAAGGCATGAATTAAAGGATATATTGGTTAACTATATTTTGACTGGCAATTGGGGCGAGTTTGAAAATATGGATGGGTATATGAGTAATTTAGTATCATGTGCAAAAATACATAAACACAAAAGTTTTTCAGCTGAACAGGAAGTACGAATATCACCATACTATGTGGAAGAGGATGATTTGAATCTTACATATAAATTATTGGGTTTTATTAAAAGGGTGTATGTCGTAGATTTGAATAAATTATGTAAAAAAGCAAATGTTCAATTTGATGATTTGATAACAGCAATTGTTATTGGTCCAAAATCAGGACAGAATATAGAAGATTTAAAATGGTATTTGAATAAAATTGGTTTACCAAAACTTATTGATAAAATACGGATATCGGATTGCCCATTGCGCTAAAAATTAAAATTAGCATATAATAAAATCAGTGATGCAAATTAAACATTAGTTATAAAACGGGGTGACCAAATGGAAATAAAAGAAGTACAATCCATTCTTACAATTGGTGAAACTGTAGCGGTTGAATTTAAACGCTGTGGAAATGGAATTGAAAATGATACCTATGAGACAGTTTGCTCATTTCTGAACAGATTTGGCGGAGACCTTTTCATGGGAATATTAGATGATGGGACTGTAGTAGGAATACCAGAAAAAGCAGCTCCTGATATGGTGAAAAACTTTATTAAGGTTATCAGCAATCCCACACTATTCTCACCAACGATATATTTGGTACCGGAAATTATAAAATATGATGAAAGTCATACGATCATTCATGTTCATATTCCGCCTAGTGCAGAGGTTCACAGCTTCAAAAAAGTCATCTATGACCGTGTGGATGATGCGGATGTAAAAATAACGTCTACCAGTGCAATTGCGCAGATGTATATTCGTAAGCAGAATATTTTTACAGAAAAGAAAATCTATCCTTATGCAAAAATGGAAGATTTGAGATTAGATCTGCTGCCAAAGATTCGTATTATGGCACAGAATCATGCAGGTGGTCAGCATCCCTGGACAACTATGGATGATCAGGAACTTTTGAAAAGTGCAGGATTATACGGCAGAGATATCGTTACCGGAGAAGAAGGATTCAATTTAGCAGCAATTATGCTGCTAGGAAAAGACGATGTAATTTTAAATGTTGCACCGACTTATGTAACCGATGCACTTGTGCGAAAAGTTAATATAGATCGTTACGATGACCGGGAAATTATTAAGACAAATCTAATTGAAAGTTATAGCCAGCTCCTTGATTTTGGAAGAAAAAACTTGCCAGACAAGTTCTTCCTTGAAGATACAGTAAACAAAAGTCTCCGGAATACAATTGTCAGAGAAATGATCAGTAATACGTTGATGCACCGTGAATTTACAAGCAGTTATACAGCAAAGTTTGTGATTGAGAAAGATCGAATGTATGTGGAAAATGCGAATCGTGCAACAAAGGAAGGTTTCATCACAGTAGATAATCTGGAACCAAATCCAAAAAATCCTCTTATAGCATCGTTTTTCAGGAATATCGGTTATGCTGACCAGCTTGGATCTGGTGTAAGAAAATTATTCAAATACAGCAAATATTATTCAGGGAAAGATCCTTTGTTTGTGGAAGACGATGTATTCCGGATTATTGTTCCATTGGATGATGCATATTCGTTTGATTATGGAATAGAAGCTGGAAGCAGTAAAGTAATTGAAAGTAATAATGCCGATAAAATGCCGATAAATGCCGATAAAATGCCGATAAATGCCGGTAAAACGCTGGTAAATAGTTTGTCGACACAGCAAAATTCAATTATTCAATTTGCGAAAGAGACAGGATCGATTAAATCTCGGCAAGTAGAAGAATTACTTGGAGTAAAGCAACGTCGAGCAAGAAGAATTCTTGGAGAACTGGTCAATATGGGAATTTTGGAACGACAAGGTGCATATAAAAGCACTGTATATGTTTTGAAAAATTAAAAAGGCACCTGCTTATCATTACTATAAAAGTAAAATCATCAAACACTAACCTAAAGGAGCACACCAACCCATGCCATTACAAATCGTCAGAAATGATATCACCAAAATGCCCGTAGACGCCATCGTCAATGCCGCAAATTCTTCCCTGCTCGGCGGCGGTGGAGTGGATGGCTGCATTCACCGTGCAGCAGGGCCCAAGCTTTTAGCGGAATGCCGCACATTAAGCGGCTGTCAGACCGGAGATGCAAAGATTACAAACGCCTATGATCTGCCTTGCAATTATGTCATTCACGCAGTAGGTCCTATATGGAGAGGCGGACAGTTTCATGAGCGGGAGCTGCTTACTTCCTGCTATGAAAATTCCTTAGCACTTGCAAAAGAAAAACATTGTGAAACCATAGCATTTCCACTGATTTCTTCCGGAATTTACGGCTATCCGAAAGCTCAGGCGCTGAAGGTTGCAATCGACGCGATCAGCGCATTTCTTATGGAAAATGATATGACGGTATACATCGTCATTTTTGATAAAGCAGCTTATCGGATCAGCAGCAAACTGTTTTCTGATATTGCATCTTATATCGATAATCATTATGTAGAAACACACATTAACAAAACATCCGAAGCAATGAGGCGCCAGAAGCAGTTCCAGGAAATGGATCTCTGTGAAAGCATATCTTTACCAGAGCCATCAAATGTACCGTTAAGTAAGGCTGCAACTTTGGAAGATGCCTTGCAGCAAATGGATGAAAGCTTTTCTGAAATGCTGCTTCGGAAGATTGATGAAAGTGGAATGACCGATTCTCAGTGTTATAAGAAAGCCAATATTGACCGGAAATTATTTTCCAAGATTAAAAATGACAAGTACTACAAACCATCCAAACCGACCGTTCTTGCATTTGCGCTGGCACTTGAGCTTCCGCTTCCGGAAATTCAGGATATGCTGATGAAAGCAGGATTTGCCCTGTCTCATTCCAGCAAATTTGACGTAATCGTTGAATATTTTATCTTGAAGCAAAATTATAGTATTTATGAAATCAATGAAGCACTCTTTGCCTTTGATCAAAGTCTGATTGGAGGCTAAGAAGAAAATAGTTTGGCAATTTGGCACATAGCGTTGTTCACCTGATATGATTCTGTAGAAATTTTCTGATCCATAAAAAAGTGTCGCTTTTCATGCGACCATTTCCCCTGAAAATGGCAGTATCCTATAGTTACAAACAAAATAAGCCATTACTTAGGAGGAAATTTAGTATGAGAAAAAATCTGACAGAAGTTGTATTTATTTTAGATCGCAGCGGATCCATGAGCGGACTGGAAAAGGACACCATAGGCGGCTTCAATTCTATGATTGAAAAGCAGAAAAGAGAGGCAGGGCAGGCGCTGATTTCTACCGTGCTTTTTAACAATGACAGTAAAGTCCTTTATGACAGAGTAGAGGTGCAGAAGATTCCCTCTATGACAGAAGACGATTATTCTGTGTACGGCTGTACGGCACTTCTGGATGCTATCGGCGGTGCTATCCATCACATTGGAAATGTCCACAAATATGCGCGCACGGAAGATGTACCAGCGCATACCGTTTTTATCATCATGACTGATGGAATGGAAAATGCAAGCCATATGTACAGCAGTGATAAAGTAAAGCAGATGATTCAGCGTCAGCAGGAAAAATACGGATGGGAGTTTCTGTTCCTCGGCGCAAATATTGATGCAATCGAAACGGCAGACTCCTTTGGAATTCACGCCGACAAAGCTGCCAACTATCAATGTGACAGTGAAGGTACCGCACTGAATTATGAAGTATTAAATGATGCCATATCTGCTGTTCGGTGCAATGCAGCGCTTGATTCTAGTTGGAAGAAGCGAATTGATAAAGATTACCAAAAACGTGGACAACATACTCGTGCATAGAGTGTATACTGATGAAATTAGATGAGCTTATCCATTTTACAAATTAAGGGGAACATATGAAAAAGAAAAAACGGATTTTTATTCTGATCATTGCGGTTCTCATAATAATAGGTTCCGGTGTCTATCTCGGAACCTATTATCATGCTGTTGACATTGAAAATGATCTGACAACTTCGGACACGATACAGGTAAAAGATTTCAATCAGGGAATCTTTTTTCGATGGTCCTGGAACAACAGATGCCCTGATCTTTTATCCCGGTGCAAAAGTGGACACAGCCGCCTACGCACATTCCGAATTCTTTTTCAAATATGAAAATGGGAAACATAAACCAGGAGTCTCATTAGCATAAAATAGGAAGCCCAAAATAGTAATTGCGAAAAGATCTGACCTGCGATACTATTATAATAACATGATAATCATTTTATAACAGGAAGGCAGAAGCATTTATGGTAAAAAAGAAAAAACTGCCAATTGGCATCGAAAGCTTTGAAGAGCTTCGGAAAGAAGATTTTTATTACGTTGATAAAACAAAGTTAATCGAACAACTATTAAATAAATGTGGAAAAGCGAATCTATTTACCCGTCCACGTCGCTTTGGGAAATCATTGAATATGAGTATGCTTCGTCATTTCTTTGAAATCGGAACAGATCCTGCATTATTTGAAGGACTTTACATTTCTGAAAATCCAGCATTGTGTGAAGAGTATATGGGAAAGTTTCCAGTTGTATCGATCAGTTTAAAAGGTATCAATTCCAGCTCATTTGACGGAGCATGTAGATTACTGAACAAGGTCATAAACGAAGAATGCAGACGTCTGGGATTCCTGGAAGAAAGTCAAAATCTTACGGAAAATGAAAAAAGTATTTTTCGCGAATTACTTAAAAGTAATTTAGCTGAAGATACACTGGTTTACAGCCTGAGAGAACTGACTGAGCTTCTGGAAAAACATTACGGTCAAAAGGTTATCGTTCTTATTGACGAATACGACGTTCCACTTGCCAAAGCAAAGGAACACGGATATTACGATGAAATGACTCTTCTCATCCGAAATCTTTTCGAAAATGCATTAAAAACAAATGATAGTCTCAAATTTGCAGTTCTTACAGGTTGCCTTCGCGTTGCAAAAGAAAGCATTTTTTCGGGATTGAATAATTTTAAAGTATTTCCTATCACCAAAGTGATGTTTGATGAATGCTTTGGCTTCACGGACGCTGAAGTGAAAGATATGCTTCACTATTACCAGCAGGATGAACTGTACAACACTGTAAAAGAATGGTATGACGGATACCGTTTTGGAAATGTAGATGTCTATTGTCCCTGGGATGTCATTAATTACTGCGACGAACATTTAGATGATCCTTCTGCAAAACCAAGAAACTATTGGTCAAATACAAGTGGAAATGATATCATCCAACATTTTATCACAGATATCTATAGTGGAAGGGATACAGCAAAAGCGGAATTAGAGCGTCTGGTAAATGGAGAAGCTATTCAAAAAGAAATCAGTGAAGAATTAACCTATAAAGAATTATACACGTCTATCGAAAATATCTGGAGTACACTTTTTATGACCGGATATCTGACACAGCGAGGAGAAGCTGAGGATAACCGCTATAATCTTGTCATTCCGAACCGGGAAATTCGGAATATTATGACTGAGCATATTATGAAAATGTTCAAATCGGATGTTTCAAAAGATGGCGCAATGGTTGATTCTTTCTGTAATGCACTTTCAGAAGGAAAACCAGAAATAGTCGAAACTCTGTTTACCGAATATATGAAAAAGACCATCAGCGTTCGAGATACTTTTGTCAGAAAGCCGATAAAAGAAAACTTTTATCATGGTATTTTATTAGGAATCCTAAGTTTTAAAGGTGAATGGATTGTTAAATCAAACAAAGAAGCCGGAAATGGTTTCAGTGATATTCTGATCTGGATTGATGATTTGAATATCGGTATTGTAATTGAAATAAAATATGCTGAAGTTGAATCGTTGGAAGAAGAGTGCCAAAAAGCACTCCATCAGATTAATGCTAAAGATTATATCAGTGTGTTTTATAAAGATGATATTCGCACTATATTGAAATATGGAATTGCCTGCAATCGTAAAAAATGCAGAGTTTTGATGGAAAAATAACATATTTTTGCAAAAATAAAAGAATACACAATCTATATTTAAATCCAGTGCCAAAACTGCGAGCAGGGGATGAACTTTCCAAAGTTCTTTCCCTGCTCTTTCCACATTCATTTATTCCATCACTTCTCCGATCACCTTCATCATCTCATCCACCCGGAACGGTTTCATAATAAACCCATCCATCCCAGCATCCAGCGCATGTTTCCGGTCTTCCTCAAATGCATTTGCAGTCATGGCAATGATTGGAATCTGTGCCTTCTTCACATCTGCAAGCTGACGGATTTTCTGTGTCGCTTCGTATCCATTCATCCGTGGCATCTGTACATCCATCAGGATAAACTGATATGTGCCTGCTTCCTTATCTTGAATTTCTTCCACACAGGCACATCCATCCGGAACCCAGTTCACAAGAACCCCTTTATTTTTCAAAACTTCCATGGCAATTTCTGCATTTAATTCATTATCTTCCACCAAAAGTACATGCATTCCGTCAAGACCTATTTTGTATTCCTTTGCTTTATCTGATTGATGAAGCTGATTTTCCGTTGCAATCCGAAGGGGAAGTGAAATCTGTATTTTGGTTCCCTGACCGGAATTACTTTGGATTATCACATTACCATGCATCAGATCTACCAGTTTCTTCACAATCGCAAGTCCAAGCCCTGTTCCTTCAGTCTTGCTCTCGGTAGAAGTTCGCTCTCTTTCAAATGCCTCAAACGCATGTTTCTGAAATTCTTCAGTCATACCGATTCCGGTATCCTTTATCGTGAATTTGTATTCGGCAAATCCAGGTGCGATCATTCTCTGGACGCAGCTAAATGTGATCGTTCCTCCCGCTGGGGTAAATTTAACTGCATTATTCAGTACATTTACCAGAACCTGCTGCAGTTTTGTCGCATCACACCATACCAGTGGATTCTCTATTTGATCCTCAACTTTGAAATCAATCATTCCCTTTTGGATGCTGTATTCGAGCATCATTTTCAGATTTTCTTCCATTTGCTTCAGGTCAGTTACCATCTCCACAATTTCTGCCTTTCCACTTTCGATTTTAGACAGATCCAACACATCATTGATGATCTTCAGAAGGATCTCACCAGATGCCTGAATTTTGGAAATTGCATTTTTTACAATTTCTTCATCATCCGGATGTTCTGCAATGATATCAGAAAATCCAATGATCGCATTCATCGGGGTACGGATATCATGGGACATATTTGCAAGGAAAGCATTCTTTACCTCACCGGCTACTTTCGCTTTCCGTGTCGATTCTTTTTCCAGTTCCAATGCTTTGGACAGTCTTTTCCGGTGTTCAAACTCCATCTGATCTTGCTGGTGCTCCACCATGAACAGGTAGGAGAGCAGTGCTCCGATTACCAGGCAGTACGGTTGGAACGGATACGCCCCAT
>OICZ01000803.1_pt1 | contig 11089 bp, 7 predicted proteins | sample 1581461 | NCBI WGS metagenome assembly OICZ01 (sample SAMEA3882548, study PRJEB24775) | human gut metagenome | biome: human-associated habitat; feature: intestine environment; material: feces | place: Netherlands | collected 2009/2010 | reverse complement strand
TGCTTTTGGACGGCTGTGCCAAGGGGATTGCTTTTTCGGTGCAGAGCCTGAAATATCGTTCGGTGGAAGAACCCTCCGGAGAAGGGAACATCCGGGGTTCGCGGGAGGGCTTCTGCGATCTGCTGCGGGTCAACCTGAGTTTGCTGCGGCGGCTCATCCGCACCGAGGCGTTGGTCATGGAGGTGCGGCAAGGGGACTGCGAGATGAAAACGGAGTATGCGGTAATTTCGGCCTTTTTGACCAAGCTGCGGCACTTAAATGGATAAAAAACAACATTTCTTCCTTCGGCGGAGATCCCGAAAGAATAACCCTTTTGGGGCAGAGCGCAGGAGCCATGAGCGTAGATGTGCTTCTGTCAAGTCCGCTTACAAGGGATATGGTGTCGGGTGCCGTTATGTTGAGCGGAGCCGCGCTTCAACGAGTTTTGTCACGCCCGCTGTCGCCGCAAAAAATGAAAAAATTCTGGGACGAAATAATCAAAAATGCCGGTAAAACAAGCCTTTCCGAGCTTAGAGATACGGACGCGAAAACCCTTTACTATGCATGGCTTAAGGCGTGCCGCGACGAGGGAATTAAAAGTACACTCTCTTACACGCTTCCGTGTGAAGACGGAAAGCTTCTTACGAAAGATACGTTTAACATAAAAACAATAAGCGCAATGCCGAAAATACTCGGCGTTACAACGGCAGATATGATACCGATAGTTTTAAAACTGCTTGTGAAAAAGTGGGTGCGAAACGATAAGGGCAGTAAATGCTTTGTCTATCTTTTTGCGCGCAATTTGCCGGGCGATAACTGCGGCGCATGGCATTCGAGTGACTTGCCGTATGTGTTTGCAACTCTCAAAAACGGTTGGCGGCCGTTTACCGATATCGACTATCTCATATCGGAGCAAATGGTGGCGGCAGTCAGCGCTTTTGTAAAGTGCGGAGACCCGAATTGCAGGGAAATCCCGACCTGGAAGCCCGGAACGCACAAGGTGATGAATTTTTGCGAAAAGACGCGCCTTGCAGGCTGGAAGACCGCAACGCTTATAAAAAATACACTCTTCAATAAGGGGCCGGTGCTGTAATGAAGTTTTCATATGATTTTAAGCTGTCCGAGCATAGCGGCAGCAGCAGAGTTTACGTTTGCGGCGATATTACGGCGCGAATCGACTTCTTGAGCGGCAGTATGATGCGCGTCGCCTTATTCCGTGACGATTGTAAAATGCTGCCCACCTTTACCGTAGACCCGCAAAACGAATTTCTTACAGAGGGTAGGGATAAGCTGAGCCTTGACGGATTTTCGCTGTTTGCTCCGCAAGTAAATGAAACAGCCGATGGTGAGCGCTTCTATTTGGGAAATGTCGAAGCAGAGCTTAATACGCACAACTTTGTACTGAGCTATAAAAAGGACGGCAAGCTTCTTTTTGCCGACAGAGCACCGCTTGCCTATAATTTTCAGAACGAATTCGGAAACGGTACATATCATTATTTAACGCGCGAAAAGGGCGAAAAAATATACGGCCTCGGCGATAAGGGCGGCAGTGTCAATAAGGCGGGGCGCACCTTTCGCATAGAGACGAGCGACAGTATGGGTTATGATGCGGAAACGTCGGACCCGCTTTATAAGCACGTGCCGTTTTATATGTGTGAAAATTCCGTCGGTTGCTACGGTATCTATTACGATACGTCCGACAGTGCCGTTATGGATTTCGGAAGAGAAATAAATAATTATTATCCCGCTTTCAAGTTCTTCAAAAGCGATGACGATTGTCTTGTTTATTATGTGTTCTTCGGCTCAAAGCTTGAAATTTTAAGGCAGTATTGCTCTCTTTGCGGAAAACAGACCCTGCCTCCGAAATGGAGCTTTGATTACTGTGCCAGCACCATGGCTTATACCGATGCGCCGAATTCCGAAGAACAGTTGTATGGATTTCTCAGAAAGCTTGATACCTTAAATATGAGCTGCAGCGGATTTTATCTGTCCTCGGGCTATACCTCCATCGGCGACTTGCGGTGTGTTTTTAATTGGAATTACGATAAATTCCCGAACCCCGCAAGGTTTATTGAGCGTTTTAACAGCGAGAAAATTCACTTGATACCCAATATCAAGCCTGCCTTTTTGACGTCGCACCCGATGTACAACGAAATAGCCGAAAAAGGGCTTTTTGTAAAGAATAAAGACGGCACACCGTTTGTAACCGAGTTTTGGGACGGTATGGGCAGTTACATTGATTTTACTCTGCCCGAGGGCTTTAAGTTTTGGCACGACAATGTTGCGGCAAAGCTTCTGGACTACGGAATAGACGCCACTTGGAACGATAACAACGAATTTGATATAAAAGATACCGACGCTGTGGCAAACGGCTAAAAAGACGGTAGCGTAAAGGCGAGCAGAATAAGACCGATACTCACGTATCTTATGGTCGCCTCCTCGTATTCTGCGCAAACAGAAAAATATCCGGGCAAAAGACCGTTTTTATCGACACGAAGCGGCAGCAGTGCCGTAAGACGTCTCGCAACCACCTGGTCGGGTGACAATTTTACATCATTTCATGACCTGCGTTATTGCCATTACATAGGTATGACGCTGTCTTTGTCGGGATTTTTCTTCTACGGGCATGATCTCGGCGGTTTTTCGGGCGATATGCCGTCACGTGAGCTGCTTTTAAGATGGATGCAGCACGGCATTTTCGAGCCCAGATTTACAATACATTCGTGGAATTCGGACGGCTCCGCAACTATGCCGTGGAGCTATCCGGATGCCATTCCTGCCGCACGAAAAATAATGGCGGAAAGAAAAAAACTCATTCCGTATCTTTATAATTCCGCCTTTTTATCTGTCGAAAACGATGTGCCGATGACAGCTCCGCTGTTACTCTACTATGATGACAAAGAGATAGACTGCGACAGCACATCGTTCCTCGTGGGCAGAGATATTCTCACCGCGTGTATTCTCGATGAAGGAGTGAACGAAACCGAGGTTTATCTCCCCAAAAACGAAATTTGGTATTTAAACGATAAAGTATACGACGGCGGTACGTCCGTAATGCTGAATATTCCGCCCGACGGGGAGGTCCCGTATTTTGTGCGAGGCGGAAGCGTTATAGCTACCGATGAGGGGGAGTACGGGTTCAAATCCTCGGAAAAATTAAGGCTTACTGTGTATCCGTTAAGGAGCGGCAGCTTTAAATCGGAATTCTTTACAGATGACGGCGAGAGCTTTGCGTATAAAACCGGCGATTGCGTTCACTTGCTGTTCACCGTGGATTGCGACAGCGAGTATGTCAGAGTCCGTATCGAGAATATCGGTGAAAAATCATTTACCCCGGATATTGTGCTTTGCGATGCAGACGACAGAATACTGACGGTAGAATAATACATTGTAAATTACAAAAAAGAGCCCCGGATATGCTTGCTTCGGCATATCCGGGGATTTTGTCATCAAGACCTGTTTTTACTTTGTTTCGGCTTCTGCCTTTTCTCTTCTTTCGCGCAAAACATTGTGAAGCTCATCTAGCTGCTCCTTTGAAAGCTTATAGCCGAACGTCAATACAACGAATATAAGAGCAAGCAATATTGCGGGGACTATTGTTGCTATGTCATATAGCCTTGTCAGAACCTCTGGCGATTGAACGGCGAGCTTGCCGTCATAGCCTATAGCTCCGAGAACGCCTGCCGCACCTGCACCGGCTACTGTTTGACCGAGCTTGCGTACAAACGAATAAAAGCTGTAAGATGTGCCCTCCTCTCGTCTGCCCGATATGTATTCGTGATAGTCCGTGACATCCGTAACAAGTGCCCAGATTTGCATAATAAGGAAGGTTTGACCGGCCCCTGAGAAGAACGAGAGAACGAGAAATACATACGGATTACTCACAGCCGGAGTGAATTTAATGACGAACATTGCTATGTTTACAATAAGAGCAAAGAGTATTCCTGCGGAGCATATCTCTTTTTTGCCGTATTTTCTTATAAGCTTGCCCATAAACGGCAAAAGCAGTACCATCGGCAAATATGTACATACGGTAACAAGTGCGTAAAGACCCGGCTTTTCATAGAAATTCTTAAAGAGATAGTTGTAAACGGTCTGAGTATACATCTGGAAGCAGATAAGAAGCATTGATACTATGCAAAGCGCGATAAACGGCTTGTTTTTTAAAAGAGCGCGCATCGCTTTGCCGATACTATAATCCTTTTGATTCTGCGTCGGCGGTAAGGTTATTCTCTCTTTTGTCAATTTAAAGTGTAAGAAGAAAATTATTACAGTGAGAACCGAGAGAACGGCTACCGACAGCGAGAGCTTTGTACCGTCGAGTACTTTTGCGGTTGTTCCGTTTTCATTTGTCACGGTAGTGTAAACGATGAGCGGTAAAATAATAGAGGCGGGACCGCCGATGCCTGCACCGATGCTTCGCCACATCGAAAGCGAAGACCGCTCTATTTCATCATCTGTTATTACCGAGGCGAGCGAGCCGTAGGGAATATTTACGCCGGTGTACATCATGCCGTAAAATATGTACGTGATATATGCGTAAATAAGATACCGGTTGTCGCTGAGACCCGGAATTTTAAAGAACATAAAGAAAGCACCTACCGCAAGCGGCAGAGATGCCCAAAGTATGTACGGCCTGAATCTTCCGTATTTAGTGGGCTTCCTTGAGTCGATAAAAGAACCCCACATAGGGTCGTTTACTGCGTCCCAAATTCTCGCAACTATCATCAGTACGGTTATGCGCGCCGCGGATATTCCGAGAACGTCCGTGTAAAACATATTCAAAAATGCGGAGACAAGTCCGAATGTCAGCAGTCCGCCCATATCGCCCATGGCGTAGCCTATTTTGTCTTTAAAGGTTATGCCGTGCATAGCTTCTTCCGATTTGCTCATATAATTCCTCCGTTTTTTTGTGTTTTATACACTTTGCATTTGCTGTTTGCTTTCCGATACCTGATAGGATGATACCGGGTAGTGTAAAGTAAACTACATTTACACACAGGCTTTTTGCTTTCAGAACTTGAAAGAAATCCGCTATATAGCGCCTTTATAAGCCGTATCAGCTCATCTTTCACGCCTATAAAAAACAAAAACCTGTAAAGCATTATACTTTACATAGCTGCTGATAAGTTGATTTCGTTTGTAAAAAATCCGCAGCAGAGCAAAAATGACATAATGGAATTATAATACAAAAATATGCAGTAGTCAATCGTAAAAACTAAGCAATATACCCAAAGAGGTAACAAGCCAACATTATTGCCTTTTAAGCCCGGGTTTAAACGAAAAACACTTTTTAACCTAATCTTAATAATTTCGACTCTTGTTTGTAATTTTGCGATGATATATATTGTATTGCAGTTGATAAGAGTACAATAAGATTTGACAGGAGATATTATATATGGATATACAGTATAGCGTTAAACCCGCCGGTTCGGAAATTCGAAAAGAAAAAATCAAGAGCCGTCTTTTCGGACTTTTTATAACATTGTTTATAATGTCCGCTCTGTTTATAAAAATGTTTGTCTTTGTTCCCATGCTGAACGAGCATCCGACATTCGGTGACGACCGCAACGGTGTCGCTCGCGTTATAGCGGCTGACGATATTCCGCAGAATATTATGTCGTAAAGCCTACTTTTGAAACTATTACTGTTGAGACCGCCGTGCCGAGTGCACGACGGTCGTTTTTTATACATTACATTATATGGCGTATGCTGCTTGTGTTGTGCAATCGCACTAAATTTACGACATCAAAACCGTCGTTTTGTACCAATATACAAAAGTTGTAGGAAGTGACAAAAAATTCAGCTCAACTATTGACAAAACGACAACGCGGCTGTAAGATGTGTACAAATAAAGAAAGCAATACTTGTGCAATAGATACAAAGCGAGGAGCTAAAATGGCAGAAATCATCAGATCAATGAATTTGATAAGTGTGTTTAAACAGGAAAAAGGCGTAAAACGCTTTTTTATGATGATATTCAGCATACTGCTTATGGGCTTCGGTATTTCGCTTTTCTCTTATTCCGATATGGGCGTTGACCCGTTCACATCAATGAATATGGCGATAAGCGGTAAAATCGGTATCAGCTTCGGCTTTTATCAGATGTGCATCAACTGCGTTATCCTTATTGCAATTGCTTTTCTCGGCAGACGACTTATCGGCTTCGGTACAGTAGTTAATATGGTCGGCGTCGGTTATATTTGTGAGTTTTTCACTTCACTGTACGACGCGCACCTGCCTTTAGAAAAATCCCTTGCTTTACGCTTAGTCTTAATGCTCTTCGGCGTAATATTCCTCTCTCTTGCGGCTTCGATGTATTTCACTTCGAACCTCGGAGTTGCTCCCTATGACGCCACGGGCTTTGTCCTTGATGACAGGACTAAGATTAAATATAAATGGTGCAGAGTCATAACAGACCTTATCTGCACGGCTGTCGGATTTGCTTTCGGCGGACCGGTCGGCATCGGCACTGTGGTTACCGCCTTTATGATGGGCCCGGTGGTTGCGTTCTTTAACAAGCATGTGTCGGAAAAACTGCTTGCCGCAAAAATGCCGAGACTTGTTGTTCGTGTCTATGATCTTCGCCGTTTCGGCGGTGGAGTAATATCTTCAAACGGCAAATTCGCAGCATAAACTTGCTTATTCCATTTCCTCTCTTTTTATACACTTTTCTACGGCAGATTGTCTGCCACGGCTGCTTTTTGTTCTCCACACTTAAAGCAGTAAAAAATACCACCGTCAGGTGGTATTTTTTTGCCTTTTTTCGTGTTGTGTTATATTCGGCACGTGTAATGTTTTCATACGGGTAAAGCCTAAAACAAGCAACTCGGCTGAAAAAACAAACCGATTGCCTTATGTTCGTTTTCTTGACAAATGATGTGTAAGTTTGTTATCATATAAAAAGGTATTTATGCTATTTGGTTTTGGAGGAAAAAAGATGTTGACCGATAACTTATGTATGGGTTGTATGAGAGAGCTTGGGGAAGAAAAGGTTTGTCCCCATTGCGGATTGCATGCGGATTTCGTTCAGGAATCTCCGCTTCTGCCGCTTAGAACGGTTATCAACGACAGATATATTATAGGTAAAGCCATTTCAACCGGAGGAGACGGTGTAACATATATCGCTTGGGACCGTGAACGCAATGTCGCGGTAGCCGTAAGAGAGTTCCTTCCGCTGGAGCATATAATCCGTGAATTCGGTGATAGGGCAATAACCGTTAAAAAGGACAGTTCTCTTGTGGTTCACGACGGTATAATGGCGTTTTTGGAGCTTTGGCGCAAAATCGCAAGACTTCGTGATCTCTCGGCGTTAAAGCCCGTTGTTGATATAGTTACCGAAAATAATACTGCGTACTCCGTTTCCGAATACATAGAGAGCATAACGCTACGCGATTTTCTTTTGAAGAGTCGCACGGGCTATCTCGGTTGGGATCAGGCAAAGACGCTTTTGATGCCTGTGCTTTCAACTCTTGCCACAATGCACGAGGCAGGAATTTATCACCTTGGTATTTCACCAAACACACTTCTTTTGGGACGTGACGGTAAGCTCAGACTCACGGGCTTTATGATATCCGACGCGCGACTTACAAATACCGACTTTAACGCCGAGCTTGTAAAGGGTTATGTTCCCTATGAGCAGTATGACCCGAACGGCAAGGTAGGCGCCTGGTCCGATGTATATGCGTTTACGGCAGTTGTTTACAGAACACTTATAGGAAGCACTCCAGACGATTCGAGTGAGCGCGTGGTGAACGATAAGCTTTTAATTCCGGCAAAATTCGCCGAGGTTCTTCCTGCATATCTTGTCAGTGCCATACACAACGGTCTTCAGCTTCAGCCCGAGGACAGAATAAGAACCGTTGATGATCTCCGTGAACAGCTTTCCGGAAGTCCGAGCACCATGGCGACAAATAAAATAAAATATGAAACTCCCATAGAGGATGCTCCCAAAAAACAGGATCAGCCTACAACAACCGCGGATGAGGAGGCGGAGCGTAAGCGCCGCGAAAAGCTGCGTCGTGAGCAGGAACGAAAACAGGAACAGACCAAAACTCTGCTCATAACCTTTGGAATTTGCGTTGCAATAGGGCTTGTGGTTCTCGGCGGCTGGCTTTTTGCTACCCGTGAAAAGGCGCAAAAGGACAATACAACTCCTACGGAGGAGGTTTCGCTTGTCTCCGTTCCCAATTTTGCGGGACAGAGCTATACGAGAATTTCAACAGACGAGGTTCAAAATCAGCGCTTTAAGATTACGGCCAAATATGAATATAACAATAAGGTGAACGTAGGATATATTATTTCTCAGAGCATAGAAGAGGGCCAGCAGGTTCCCTACGGCACCGAGCTTGTGCTTACTGTCAGCAAGGGCACGGAGTATATTGATATACCGGATGTTTCCGGCAAGGATTACGCCGATGCGGAAAAAACTCTTACGGATGCCGGATTTACTGTCAAAAAGGTTGAAAAATCAAATGACGGAACACATCAGGCAGGCAAAGTAATAGCCTCCACTCCGAGTGCCGGCACATCGGCAGAGAGCGGCAGCGAAGTGTATCTTCAGGTTTGGGGTGCGGCTCCGACAACAACCTCGGCGTCAACTACAAAATCCTCAAACGGATTCGGTATAGATTTTCCGAAAATCTTTTGATACAAATCTATATGAGGCTTAAATAAAACCAAAGGACTGCAAGGTATAATTCCTTGCAGTCCTTTTTTATGCTTTAATCTTTTCTTACTTTTTTATTTCGGCGACAAGACGGTTGATTTTCTCAGCCAAAGCCTTGATTTTCGGGTCGTCCTTACTTACGGGAAGCATCGGAAGCCTCGGAATACCGCAGTCTATGCCGTACCTGAGAGTCATAACCGCTTTGCACGCTCCGTACAGAGAGCCGAATGACAAAAGCTCGTAAATGCAGTCGTTTATTTTTGTCTGCATTTTTTTTGCGTTTTCTATATCACCGGTTTCTATAAGCCTTGTGAGCTCAAGATAAAGCTCCGGCATGGTGCCGTATGTACCGCCTATGCCTGCCGTTGCGCCCATAAGCCTGCCGGCAAGCAGCTGCTCGTCCGGACCGTTGAATATAACAAAATCGGGTCCTGCGATTTTTCTGAATCTCTCCGTCTGGCAGGTGCTTTCCGAGGAGTTTTTTATGCCTATAACCTTTTCTTTCTTTGCCATTTTTTCAAAAAGCTCAAAAGACAAATCATATCCGGTAAGCTGTGGGATATTGTATATGAAGAACGGAAGCTCCGTGGAGTCCATTATTGTGTCCCAATGCTTTTCAATTGAAGCCTCCGAAAGTCTGTAATATACGCTCGGAACAGCCGAGACGGCAGAAACGCCTATTTTTTCGGCATGGCGTTCCAAAATGCACGCTTCCTTTGTGGACGCGGCTCCGACGTGTACAATAACGGCCATATCGTCTCCGGCGGCCTCTTTAACAGCCTCTGCTACCTGCATTCTCTCCTCGGTGCTCAGTAAAAAACCTTCTCCGGTGGAGCCGCAGGCATATATTCCGTTTACCCCCAGCTGTTTGTATTTTGTCACAAGGGCTTTTATCGCATCTGTGTTTATGTTGTCATTTTCGTCGTATATTGCGTTTAAAGCGCAAAAAACCCCTCTGTAAATCGAAGTATCGTATTTCATGGTATTATAATCACTCCTAAAAGCATTTTCATATATTATATTACCGTATTGCAACCAAAACAATGCTTTTTTGTTTTTGTATTGTATTTTTTACGAATCGGAAATATAATATAGTAAATTTGATATTTTACAAAGGATGAAAAGACTTGACTAACGAGGAAGTTTTGAAGAGAATAAAAGGCGGTCTTATAGTGTCGTGTCAGGCGCTTAGCACCGAACCGCTCTGCGACCCGTACATAATGTCCATGATGGCGTATGCGGCTAAAGAAGGCGGAGCCGTAGGAATACGTGCCAACACTACGGTTGATATAGAGGCAATTAAGAAAAAGGTGGATTTGCCTATTATCGGAATAATAAAAAAAGACTATGAGGGAAGCGACGTCTATATAACTCCGACCGAAAAAGAGGTTGAGGAATTGGTGCGAACGGGCGTTGATATAATTGCCGTTGACGCCACAAAGCGTATGCGTCCGGGTAATATAACATTTGAAGAATTCTTTAAAAATATACGCAGTAAATATCCGAATCAGCTTTTTATGGCCGATACATCATGCTTTGAAGAGGGGAAAAAAGCTTTGGAGCTCGGATGCGATCTTTTAGGCACAACTATGTGCGGCTATACCGAGTATACAAAGGGGCATTCGCTTCCGGCACTTGATTTAATAGAGCGATACAGCAAGGAGCTTCGGGCAAGAGTGGTTGCCGAGGGCGGAATTTGGGCACCGGAGCAGCTTGAGGCCGCATATAAGAGCGGAGCTTATACGGCAGTTGTCGGTACCGCCATAACAAGGCCGAGAGATATTACAAGACGTTTTGTAAATGCCCTCAAGACATTAGAAGAATAAAATGCGAAAGGGTTAAAATGAAAATCTTAGCTATTGATATAGGCGGAACAGCCATTAAATACGGTATTACAGACGAAAATTTTAATGTCTGTGAATTCTATGAAATACCGTCCGAGGCAAAACTCGGCGGAGATCATCTTATGCTGAAGGTGCTCAGCATCGTAGGTACATATTACGGCGGTGTCGATTGTGTGGGAATCAGCACTGCGGGTCAGGTGAATTCCGAGGAGGGCAGGATAATCTTCGCAAACGAGAGTATCCCCCACTATACGGGCACCGAAATCAAAAAGATGATAACGGAAAAATATGATATACCGGTTGTTGTTGAGAATGATGTAAATTCCGCCGCGACGGCTGAAGCTGTGTTCGGCAGCGGCAAAGGCTCAAACGACTTTCTTTGCCTGACTTACGGAACGGGAGTCGGCGGAGCGGTTTGGCTCGGCGGTAAGCTTTACACGGGCCATGATTTTTCAGCGGGCGAATTCGGGCACATCGTCACACATACGGGCGGCTTGCGCTGTAATTGCGGTAATAACGGGTGCTATGAGATGTATGCTTCCACATCGGCGCTTGTCAGAATGGTCAGGGAGGGCACAGGAAAAGAGCTTACGGGGCG
>OICZ01000802.1_pt1 | contig 11097 bp, 10 predicted proteins | sample 1581461 | NCBI WGS metagenome assembly OICZ01 (sample SAMEA3882548, study PRJEB24775) | human gut metagenome | biome: human-associated habitat; feature: intestine environment; material: feces | place: Netherlands | collected 2009/2010 | reverse complement strand
GGTCAACGGAGAGAACCCATGGCTGAATCTTACGCGCTTCGTCAACGATGTCGCCAAGATCAATATCCTGTCCGTTATGCTCGCACACCCAGCCGGCATCGAACCAGAGAATATCCAGCTTGCCGTAATTCTCGCAGAGCTCCAGCACCTGATTCTTTGTATATTCTTTAAAACGGTTCCACACTTCCGGGTACTCCTTCGGATCGTAGGATGGTCCGCGGGATGTCATGCCGTCTTTTCTAAGCTCCTCATTCCAGTAGTCCGGGCAGTGCCAGTCTGCTTTGGAAAAGTAAGCGCCGATGCCGATGCCTTTCTCACGGAATGCATCAAACATGGATTTCACGATATCCGCATTCTTGTGCTCATGGAACGGGCAGTCCTCTGCGGTTGTCTTATAATCGGTATATTTCGTATCCCAGAGGCAGAATCCGTCGTGATGCTTTGTGGTCAGAATCAGATAGCGGAACCCGCAGTCCTCTGCCATCTGTGCCCACTCCTCCGGCTGGAAGCGGACTGGGTTGAACGAACGGTTCAGATTAAAATACTGTTTTTTGAACGTTTCTCCGTCTGCCCAGTTTACCTGGTGGCGGGACCAGTCAGAATCCTTGTCACTTAATGCCCAGGAAGCAACCATACCCGGCTGGCAGTACAGACCGAAATGCATCATCAGTGCCAGTTTTTGGTCCTGGAACCACTCAAGCTGCTGCAGAATGGCCGGATCGGTCGGACGCACATACGTTTCAGCGGCGCTGTAGTTGTGAACACCCTGGGAAACAATTTCCTGTTCCGGATCAGCGGGTGCTTCATTGCTCCGGATATCAATGGTCGGTTCTGGTGTTCTGTTTTGATCTTCGTGTTCTAAGTTCTCTGTGCTCATAAGAGAGTCTCCTTCTCATCAAGATAAAATTCACACCAATACTCGAAAATACAGCCAGAACCCGTAAAGAACCGGTTTTGGCACTACAATTAAGAAAGAATCCTGCTTTATGGGATTCTTTGGCTGCAGCGGGTTGAAAAAGCGACATAATTCCTCGCTTCCGCAGTGCGATCCTGCCCGGAGGGCTTTTTTCTATAGAAAAAACCGCGGCGACCCGATGACGTGCAGGCGGCCGCGGATCGGACAGGAATCCTGTCCTCGAGATAGTGTGTGTACGGACTCCCGACACCGGGGTATCCGTCTGTGTTGTCTATAGAATACCATATAAATGTTAAAAAGTCACCCTTTAATTTTAAACAAAATGTTCATAAAAAATCGGTAAAAGTGAACAAAAAGGATCGTGGAAAAATCTGAAAAAATAACCCCCACGGGGGCTTGCAGGACGAATTTTAGCGTAGTAAAGTAAAAAAAGAAAAAAACAGAAAACGAAAAGGAGGAGAACATTATGCATATGGCTGATGCGCTGGTTGCGCCTGCAGTGGCTGCAACAATGTATGTCTGTTCCGGCGGAGCAGCTGGTTTTTCTGTAAAAAAAGTACGCCTGGAGAGCGACCCGAAAAAGATCCCAGTGATGGGAGTGATGGGTGCGTTTGTCTTTGCGGCGCAGATGATTAACTTTACAATTCCGGGCACAGGATCGAGTGGTCATCTCTGCGGAGGGATGATGCTGACTGCATTACTCGGACCGTACGCCGCATTTTTAACAATGATCGGTGTGCTGCTGATCCAGTGTCTGCTGTTTGCGGACGGCGGTCTTCTGGCGCTTGGGTGCAACATCTGGAATATGGCGTTTTATGGGTGCTTTCTCGGCTATTTCCTGTTCTGGTGTCCGATGATGAAAAAGGGAATGTCGCGCGGAAAGATTGTAGGTGCTTCCATCCTTGGGTGCGTGGTGACGCTGCAGCTTGGTGCTTTCAGTGTGGCGCTGGAAACACTTGCATCCGGTATTACGGATCTGCCGTTTTCTGTATTTGTGGCAACAATGCAGCCGATTCATCTCGCGATTGGTCTTGTAGAAGGCCTGATTACAGCGGCCGTTCTGCTGTTCGTTTATGAAGCGCGTCCGGAGATGCTTTCGTGCAGCGAAGAAAGGGCAAAGAGCCGCTTTTCTTTCAAGAAGACAATTGCGATTTTAGGCATCGCAGCACTGGTGATCGGCGGAGCTGTTTCTCTTGCGGCATCCTCCAATCCGGATGGACTTGAGTGGTCCATGGAGCGTCTGACTGGCTCGACGGAACTGGAAAACGACGGAACCGGCGCACATGCAACGGCGGAAGAAATTCAGGAAAAAACGGCACTTCTGCCGGACTATGGATTTAAAGATTCCACATTTGGAACCAGCTTTTCCGGAATTGCGGGATCCGCAGTCGTTCTTGTTGTCTGTGTCGGTGCATGCTATGCATTCCGCTTCTTTAAAAAGAAAAAGTCATAAGCTGCACGGAACAGGAGAAAAATGAATAAACTTGGCAATGCATTATATGAAATTCATCATATGGACATGCTTGCGGCGAAAGACCAGTGGGTGAACAAAATTCATCCACTGGTTAAACTCGTTTTGACGATTGTTTTTCTGACCGTAACGATGTCCTTTCCAAAGTACGATCTGACCGGCCTGCTGCGCATGGGAATTTATCCGATTGTGCTCTTTATTGTCGGCGAAATTTCGTTAAGCGACAGCATCCGGCGGCTTCGGATTGTTCTGCCGCTTGTCTGCTTTGTGGGGCTGTTTAATCCGATTTTTGACCGTCAGGTAATCGGGTATATTGGTACCGTTCCGCTGACAGCAGGGATGCTTTCCATGGTGACGCTGATGATCAAAGGCATTTACAGCGTACTGGCGGCGTATCTTCTGATTGCGACAACATCCATCGAAAAAATCTGTTATGCACTGCGTCTGCTTCACATCCCTGCCATTCTGGTGACACAGGTGCTGCTGACGTACCGCTATGTTACAGTGCTTCTCGAGGAGGCAAACCGCATGACCCAGGCGTACAGTCTGCGCGCGCCGAATCAGAAGGGTGTTCAGTTCAAGGTATGGGGAACACTGGCCGGCCAGCTGCTTCTGCGCAGCATGGACCGCGCAAATGAGGTGTATGAAAGCATGACTTTGCGCGGCTATCGGGGAGAATTTTACTATACAGCGAAGGAGCCGTGCAAAGCGAAGGACTGGCTGTATCTGGGTGTGTGGCTTGCACTTTTTGCCGTGCTGAAGGTAACGGGATGAAATGCTATGTGGGGAGACATCTATTTGCAACGAGTCGGAAGATGTAGAAAAGCAACCCGGTGCAGTGGCCTGCATGCGGAAGAGGAAAGAATTGTCGGGAGATATCAAAAATGAGCCATATTCACATCAATTTTGAACATGTTAATTATTCTTACGAAAAAACAGTCCCGATTCTGCAGGATATCACATTTACTGCACACGAGAATGACAGCATCGGGCTGATTGGAGCGAATGGTGTCGGGAAATCCACGCTGCTGAAATTGCTGGTCGGGCTGAATCCGGATTACGAAGGCAGTATCCGTGTAGAGGAGATGCCGGTTGTAAAGGAGATGCTTCCGAAGGTGCGCGAGAAAATAGGCTACGTCTTTCAGGATTCGGACAGTCAGCTGTTTATGTCGACGGTATTCGAGGACGTGGCATTTGCACCACGCAATTACGGACTGCTGGAAACAGAAGTGGAACAGCGTGTCAGCCATGCATTGGAACAGATTCATATCGGGCATTTACGGGATAAGCAGATTTATAAGCTGTCGGGCGGTGAGAAAAAGATGGCATCGATCGCCACGATCCTCGCAATGACACCGGATATCATTCTGATGGATGAACCATCGATTGCACTCGATCCAAAAAACCGTAGAACGTTAATTCATATACTGAACGATTTTGAACATCTGAAAATCATCGCATCGCATGATCTTGATATGATTCTGGAAACCTGCAATCGCGTGATTCTGATGGCCGGTGGACGGATTGTCTGCGACGGGGATACGAAAGAAATATTGACAAACAAAGAGCTTCTTGAGGCAAACGGACTGGAACTGCCGTTCTGCCTGCAGAAGCCGGTGTGGTAGAAAAGGCCGAAAAAAACAAAAGAAAACAACACCCGGGGATATCTGAAATCAAAAAATCAGATATTCCCGGTTGTTGTTTTTAAAAAGAATCCGAAGGTCGAATCGGGATTCGGATTTCTGTTACAAATTTTTCTGGATCGCTTGTCATTCCGTTGTCAATTAAGGTGATTTCCTGCGATCGTCTGTCATAAAGATATCTCCAAAGAAAATTTATACAGCAGTACGAATCGGTTTCTTCTTTAAGTACCGAAACACCAGCAGGCAGAGGATAATAGAGGTCAGAGATCCACATGCCGTTGTAATGCCCATCGGGAACAGCGTGTCCGGGAACCAGATGGAAGTCAGATACACACCGGGGATTCTAACAAGCAGAATGGCAATGATATTGTGCAGGAAGGAAAATTCCGACCGTCCGCAGGCACAGAAATAGCCGCTGAAGGTGAAGTGGACTCCAGCAAAAATGCAGTCCCAGATATAACCGCGGATATACTGACCGCCGAGGCGTGCAACCTCCGCATCTGTTGTGAAAAGACCGACCACAGGAACGGAAATAAACTGAATCGTAATAGCGACGATCAGTCCGAAAACGACAGCAATCAGTGCAGCACACCACATGGTCTGTTCGGCACGCTTCTGCTTTCCAGCACCGATGTTCTGCGCGCCGAGCGCCGAAACAGTGGAAAGCATGGAAGATGGAATCAGGAACAGGAAGCTGATGATTTTCTCTACAATACCGACTGCAGCCGCTGCTTCCAGACCGCGCCGGTTAGCGATGATGGTAATGATGATAAAGGCGATCTGAATAAAACCATCCTGCAGGGCGATCGGAACACCGATTTTAAGAATCTGTCCCATCACAGCTGTCTGAGGGGAGAGATCCGACCGGGTAAGACGGATGCCAGTATCACGTTTGCGGATCGCAATCAGTGCCAGAATGACGCTGAGTGTCTGGGAAAGCGTGGTTCCAAGCGCGGCACCGGATGGACCAAGATGCAGGGCGCCCATAAAGAGATAGTCGAGTGCGATATTGGCCGCACATGCGACTGCGATGAAGTACATCGGGCTTTTCGAATCACCAAGTCCACGGAAGATGGAACTGATGATATTATACGCGGTGATGAATGGAATACCAATGAAACAGATCGTCAGATAAGCGACGGTGCCGGAAACGGCTTCGGATGGTGTGGACATCACAAGTACGATCGGCTTTACCAGAAGAAGCAGGATTACCATCAGCACGACGGAAACACCGAGAAATAAAGTGATGGTATTTCCTGTGCAGCGTGATGCCTGCTTTTTATCTTTTGCGCCGACGGCCTGCGCGATGCTGACAGTCGTTCCCATGGCAAGTCCCACGATGATAACGGTAATCATATGCATAACCTGACTGCCGATGGAAACGGCTGTTGTACCGGCCGCACCGTCAAACTGACCGATGATGAAAAGATCTGCCATGCCGTAGAGCGTCTGCAGAAAATACGATAAGAGATAAGGCAGCGAAAAATAGAAAATATTTTTCCAGATACTGCCGGTTGTTAAGTTTCGTTCCATGATAGGGAAACCTCCTGTTGTAGAATGTTACGATTATAGTAAACCCTACAATAATTATAGAGTCAAGAATATAATTTTCTGCACTTTATAAAAATACTTTAGATTTATAAGTTCGAACGTTTTCCGTGTACACTCCTTGACAAATGTTCAAAAAAGAACTATTATACAAAAAAGTTCAAAATAGAACAAATAAGAATATCAAGTTAAAAAAGAAGGTGAAAAAGTATGTTTGATGAACAATGGCAATTTGCAGTGGAGGTAGAACGAAAATACAACCAGTACCGAAAAAAGGTCATGGTGCGTTATGATCTGTCAGCTGCGGAAGTGGATGTTCTGCTGTTTCTTGCGAATAACAGCCAGTTTGATCTTGCAGTGGATATTGTGCGTGTGCGGAAAATGCAGAAATCGCATGTTTCACTGGCAGTGAACAAGCTGTGTGAAAAAGGATACATTCAAAAAGAAACAGATGCGGCGGATCGCAAGAAAGTGCATTTGAAGCTAGAAGAAAGTGCATCAGAAATTATCCGCTTTGGACAGGATTGCCAGAGAGCGTTTGGAGAATCGTTGTTTTCCGGAATTTCCAGAGAAGACAGGGAAGAATTTCTCAGATTATGCGAGCTGATTCGGAGGAACGTGACGGAAAAATAAAAACGCTGAAAGCCAGAGAGAAGAACATAATAGAAAAATAAGACAAAACAAAAACAGAAAGAGGAGGAAAACAGTCATCTGCCCCTAAATGGCAAAGTACAGGAAAAGTGCAACGGATCTAAGCGGATGACAGAAAAACTATGACAATAACACAACTTATCGTATGTATTGTGGCTGGTCTTGGCGCCGGCCTTGGCACGGGACTTGCGGGACTCTCCGCAGCGGCCGTTGTTTCACCGATGCTGATTACCTTTTTACACATGCCGGCTTATCAGGCGATTGGCATTGCGCTGGCATCGGATGTGCTGGCATCAGGAGTAAGTGCCTGGACTTATAAAAAGAATAAAAACATTGATATCCGCCACGGCGTGATTATGCTGATATCTGTTCTGATTTTTACACTGGTCGGCAGCTTCGTATCTTCGCTTGTGCCAAATGGAACCATGGGCGGATTTTCGAAAGTGATGACACTGTTTGTCGGACTGAAATTTATCATCCGTCCGATCATGACGACGAAAGAAGTACAGGCAAACAAATCAGAAAAACAGAAAATCCAGCAGTCGATTCTCTGCGGTGTTGTGATTGGATTTATCTGTGGATTTGTCGGAGCAGGCGGTGGCATGATGCTGCTTCTGGTGCTGACAAGCGTGCTCGGATATGAGCTGAAAACAGCAGTTGGAACGAGCGTCTTTATTATGACCTTTACAGCTCTGACCGGTGCAATCTCTCATTTTTATATCGGCGGCGCGCCGGACATTCCAATTCTGATTGCCTGTGTCATCAGTACCCTGGTCTTTGCACAGATTGGAGCGAAATGGGCCAACGGGGCAAATGTGAAAATGTTGAACCGCGTGACGGGAATTTTGCTTTGTGCGCTGGGAGTGGTGATGTTGTTTTTCTAACTACGTCAGAAAGTGTTTGATAAGAACAGCGTGTATCTCCCCACAAAAAAGATAGGTAAGAACAATCCCAAGGCTGCCGAAATCGAAGCAGATAACACCGCAAGGCAGGAATGGAACAGAACAGCGGATTTGGCTCTCATATCGGGCATTGAAGAAGCAAAGATACTGGAAATCAAGCAGACCGAAATCCACGACAAAGCCGGTCAGTCCATCCGTGAAAACGGTTGGCTTCCAAACCTGTTCCGAGGTATCGTAGGCAAGGCAAAGGAATTTCTGCAAGCCATCATCCGTGAAAAGGATATGCCACCCAAGCCAGTCCTCAATATGGATATGGACGAGTTCCGCACAATGCAGACCCTTATGCTAAAGGTACAGAAACAGGCGAAAGCAATCAAGAAGATACAGGAGGTCACACTCCCGAATCTGCGACAGCAGCTTGCGGAAACAACGGGTATTTTCAAGGGTAAGGAACGAAAAGCTCTGGAAAAACAGATACAGCAGATCGAAGCCGAACTTGATGAAAAACTGGATAAACTCCCCGATATTCTGACCGATGACGGTTATCCTGATGTACAGGCATTTATGAAAACTTACCGCAAAGCAGAGGCTATTGTGACACAGTATAACCAAGACCTTGCAGAATGGGAGCAGGCAGTTAAGAACGGACAGAAACCTGCCGAGAAACAGCACAGACCGCCCGAAAGACAAAGTGTGCGAAACAGGCTCAGACAGCTTCAGGAAGAGGGGAAACAGAACTCTCAGCCGAAGCAGAGAAAGAAATCCCAAGACAGGGACAGATAATCACGACATAGGAAACATCACCGCAGGGCGACCTGCCTTGCGGTCTTACATATATTTTGACAGTAGAACACCCTGCAAGATTTTTACATTTTGCAGGGTGTTTGATAAATACATATAAAAGTTTTCAATAAACACGTATTACTATATCAATATTTTTTGGATAATGTGTAGGTATAGTAGGTGTCAATAATCAAAAGAATTGCTACGATGCCCATTGTCCACCAGAAACAAGAAAAGCCTTTCGTTAAAAAGCATACTATGATTATAATAACCCCGCCTACAATAAATGAAATACCGCCAAAGCGTTGGCTTTTTTTCCACGTTGTTTCATTTTTCATACTCCATACTGTTCTCAGTCCTGCGATTGAGTTCATTCGTAGTTTTGGCATAATATTGCCTAATATAATCATTGCAACACCAAGCAGTCCAAATAAAAGTTGATTAATATCAAGTGCAATTGAAGAAAGATTTTCAATCGAATTGAAATCAGCATACAAGAAATAACCTGTCATAGCGTTAAAAAGTGTAAGAGATACAATTCCTGCCACAATACATACATTTTCGTTGTTACTCCCATTTTCTTCTTGTTTTGAAGAGAATTTAGCCATACCAAGCATAAAGTAGCCAAATAAAACTGTGATCACAGGGAAAATTAATGTTTCGTATTTACTGCCCCAACGTGTTACTTGATTATTAAAATCATAATGAGCTGGAATTCGCTCTGGTAAGAAATGTAAGGCAATCAAAACAACTATCAATGGCAAAAACATAAGACTATAAAAAATGATTTTTTTCTTTTTCATTGTTGACCTCCACGTAATTTACTTATCCACATAATTGTTTCATCAAGGATAGACAAATTTAATTCATAGTAAATAAAATTTTTATATCGAGTTTCGTAAATCAAGTCTGCCTTTTTTAGCTTTGATAAATGATAGGACAATGCCTGTGGTGTCATATCCAATGCGATAGCTAAATCGCCTGAGCTTATTTTTCCTTCCTGTAACTTTAGCAGAATTTTTCGACGAGTATCGTCTGCTAAAGCAGCTAACACTTCATTTATAGCCAATCTTCCACGCCCTAATCTATTTCAAATAATTTTTAAATAGATTATATCAGTTTAGCATTTGTTTTTCAATGGCTATTTCAAAATATTTTTAAATAGCAAAACAAGAAATACCGTCAATGGTCTTGATGAACAGTGCAAACACTGCCATTGACGGTATTTCTTTATTTTGCTTATGAGCAGACAAGGGCAGTAAGCCAAAAGCTGGCTTACCGCCCTAATTCTTACTATGCGTAGATAATCTCGTTGTAAATGATTTCTCTAACTCTGGACTGAATTTCATTCATTTTCTGCACCCACAACATAGCATTGTCGGCTTTCAGTTGTTCGGTAACATTTTCCTGCTCTGCAATTTGCTTTGTCAGCAGGAGCAAGCGTTCCTGTGCCTGTTTGTCAATGTCGGCAAGGTAAGAGTTCAATGTACCCTCAATAAGCATTGTAGTGTAAAGGAGGTGTTTATGTTCCTTTAGGTACTGCTTGTGGCGTTGTCCCCACAGTCCGATAGGCTGCGTTTCTTCTTCGGAAAGTATCAGACAAGGGATATAATAATCGTCCTGCAATTCATACCATTGACTTTGAACCGGAACCACGCCCCAATCAGGGTGGAACGATTGGGATTGATGTTGGAATCAAAACATTCTATTCTGACAGTAACGGAAATACCGTATCGAATCCAAAATATCTGGAACGCGCGATGCAAAAACTTGTAAGAGAACAGCGCAGACTTTCCCGGAAGCAGAAAGATTCCCATAACCGCGGGAAGCAGCGGCTCAGGGTAGCCAGAGTGCATGAGAAAATAGCCAATCAGCGGAATGATTTCCTGCAGAAACAGTCAACGATGCTGGTGCGTGAAAACCAAACCATCTGTATCGAGGATCTGAACGTGAAGGGAATGATCCGGAATCATAAACTGGCAAAATCCATAGCCAGTGTTTCGTGGGCAAAGTTTTTTGAAATGCTGGAATACAAAGCTGCCTGGTATGGAAATGAAATCCGCAGAGTGCCAACCATGTATCCGAGCAGCCAGACCTGCAGTGCATGCGGATATCAGAATCCGCTGGTGAAAAATCTGCACATTCGTATCTGGGAGTGTCCAATCTGTCATGCAGTTCATGACCGGGATACGAATGCAGGCATCAATATTTTAAAGAAAGGACTGCAGGTGCAGTCTGCATGAAGATAAAAAACTGTACCGCAGGGCATGCGGGAACAGGATAAATATAGCTTGTGGACACTGTGTAAGACATTGCAGTACCGTAAGGTATTTGCCAATGCAGTAGTGGAAGAAACAAGAATCCCCCTGCTTTAGCTGTGGGAAGTGTCAAAAAACTATAGATTTTACGCAGATAATCCCAAAATCAGAAAATGGTGTACAACTGGATGAAAAATAAATCAGGATCTCATCGCCCCATCCACAGAAAGAATTTCTCCGGTTACATACGAAGCCATATCGCTTGCCAGGAAGAGGAAAGCGTTTGCAATGTCTTCTGCCTCACCAATTCTTCGAAGAGGAATGCGGTTGATGAGTGGATCGATCATTTCTTTTGGAAGTGCGGCAACCATATCGGTACGGGTGATGCCAGGCGCAACCGCGTTTACACGGATATGGAAAGGACCAAGTTCCCGTGCGAGGGACCAGGTCAGACCGTTGACCGCATATTTACTGGATGGATAGGCAACGCCGCCCGGCTGGCCGCAGATGCTGACCATTGAGCTGGTATTTAAAATACAGCCGCCGCCCTGTTCTTTCATAATAGCAACGGTTGGAAGGATGCCGTTCATCATGGCGTTGACATTTAGATCCATGACACTGGCAAAGCGCTCTGCGGTATACTTGTCAATTGGTGTACTGTCTGAGACACCGGCGTTGTTCACAAGAATATCGATTTTGCCGTATTTTTCTTTGACTTTGTTGATCTCATCTACCATGGCAGCTGCATCGGTCAGCTTTGGCCATGCACCGGAAACTTCCCAGTCCGGGTTTTCTTCTTTTAAAGATGCAACCGCTTTTGCAACGGTCTCTTCCCGGGATCCGAACAGGACGACTTTCGCGCCGTTCTGCAGAAATTTGTGCACAATGGCATAGCCGATTCCTCTGGTTCCGCCGGTAACAATTG
>OICZ01000769.1_pt1 | contig 11637 bp, 9 predicted proteins | sample 1581461 | NCBI WGS metagenome assembly OICZ01 (sample SAMEA3882548, study PRJEB24775) | human gut metagenome | biome: human-associated habitat; feature: intestine environment; material: feces | place: Netherlands | collected 2009/2010 | reverse complement strand
GTACGGATATAGGTGCCCTTGCTGCAGGTAACGCTTATGCGTACCAGCGGAAGCTCCATATCCAGTATCCTTATCTCATAAAAAACCACAGGGCGTGGCTTACGCTCTATGGTTTTTCCTTCTCTGGCCAGTTCGTAAAGCTTCTTTCCGTTTACCTTCAGGGCCGAATACATAGGAGGGACCTGCTGCTGTTCTCCCACAAAGGATCCCACTGCCTCACGGACTTCCTCTTCCGTGACGGTAACAGGTTTCTCAGAAAGAACAGCTCCGGTCATGTCCTGGGTATCTGTGGAAACTCCCAGCCTTAAAACCGCCTCATATGTTTTTTCTTTTTCTGTAAGAAGCTCCACCAACCGGGTCCCCTTGCCCAGTGCAACAGGAAGTACTCCCTCTGCTGCCGGATCCAGAGTCCCGGTATGGCCGATCTTTTTCATGTGGAGAATCCCACGCAGCTTTGCAACAACATCATGAGAGGTATAACCTTTTTCCTTTCGGATCACAAGTATTCCGTCCATGATCTTATCTTTACTCCTCTGCAAGCTGTTTTTCAATTTCAGCGGTAAGGTTGTTGATCACATCGTACATGGAGCCCTGCATATCACAGCCGGCTGCACGCACATGTCCGCCGCCTCCGAAAAATACGGCAATCTTGCTTACATCCACCTTACCATTGGAACGGAGAGATACCTTAAAGAACTGCGTCTGCATCTCATAGATAAAGATCGCAACCTCCACACCAGCAGTCAGACGGAGCTGGCTCACGATTCCCTCCAGATCCTTTCCTTCCACACTGTAGAAATCCATCTCCCGTTTTTTCAGATATCCGACCACACACTTACCGCCCTGAAGGAGAATACTCTCTGCCAGGACACGTCCCATGACCTGATTCTGAAGATATGTTTTCTGGTAAAAGGACTCATCGATGATCCTGCTGAAATCAAATCCTGTTTTCATCAGTTCTCCGGCGATCCTCATGGTTTCCGGTGTTGTGGAAGAATACTGGAACACGCCGGTATCATGTGCCATTCCTGTATAAATAGGAACCGCAATGGAACGATCGATCTTGTCTGAATCCAGAAGTCCGTAAAGAACTTCGCTGGCAGAGCTGATCTCGCCTCTTACATGATTGACATCCGCAAATCCGTTATTGCTCACATGATGATCAATGCAGGCTGTCTTTTTTGCTGCATCGAAATATTTCCGGGCAACAGCAAGCCTGTCCAGTGCGCTGACATCACAGGTGATAAAAAGATCATACACCTTATCTTCTTCTGCTTCTGTCTTAACCTCATCCATTCTGTCAATGTAATCAAATACAGGTTTCCGGTCTTCCAGATAAACATCTGCTTCTATATCAGGAAAATATTTCCGGATATAGAGATACAGAGCCATACAGGAACCAATGCAGTCCCCATCCGGACGGATGTGACCGCCAATGCCAACGGTTTTTACATTTTCCAGTATTTCTGAAATGTTTTTCATTTTTTCCACCTATTCCTCTGTTTCCATCCCACTCATTACGTCATTGATCTTCTTTGACATATTTACACCATATTCAATAGACTCATCCAGAACAAAACGGATCTCCGGTGTATTGCGGAGATTCAGTCTTCTGGCCAGTTCTCTCCGAACATAGCCCTCTGCATTCTTTAAGCCCCGGAGGGTGGAATCCTTGGCCTGTTTCTCGCCCAGCACACTGATGTAAGCTTTGCAGGTCTTAAGATCCGGTGCCACCTCAACAGCTGTCACAGAAGTCATCGGATGAATTCTGGGGTCCTTGATCTCGCTGTGTATGATGGTGCTGAGTTCTTTTTGAACTGCACCATTCACACGTGTATTTTTAATGCTGTTTTTTCTCATTACGAATCACTCCTATCTTGGTACCTCTACCATGATATATGCTTCGACTTTATCTTCTTCTTTAACATCATTAAAGTCATTAAATACAAGACCGCACTCATATCCGGCACGAACTTCCTTGACATCATCCTTAAATCTCTTCAGGGATGCAAGCTCACCCTCGAAGATCTGGTCCTCACCTCGTGTGATACGAACCTTACAGTTACGCTGGAATGTACCATCCAGCACATAGCTTCCTGCGATGGTTCCGACACCGGATGCCTTGAACAGCTGACGAACTTCTGCGTGACCGATAACCTTCTCCTCGAATACAGGATCCAGCATACCCTTCATAGCTGCCTCTACATCCTCGATTGCCTGATAAATAACTTTATAAAGTCGAAGGTCAACGCCCTCCTGCTCAGCAAGCTGTTTTGCTGTAGTATCCGGACGTACGTTAAAGCCGATGATGATCGCATTGGATGTTGCAGCAAGGCTGACATCAGACTCATTGATGGCACCTACACCACCATGGATCACCTTAACGATAACTTCCTCGTTGGAAAGCTTGGTAAGACTCTGTTTTACAGCCTCAACAGATCCCTGTACATCGGCCTTGACGATGATCGGAAGCTCCTTAAGATCGCTGGCCTGGATCTGGTCAAACAGGTTATCCAGAGAAAGCTTGCCTTTGGTCTCCTCGAGAAGACGGCTCTTGTTCTCTGTAACGAATGCGCCTGCAAAGTTCTTGGCTTCTTTATCGCTCTCAAAGGACATCAAGATCTCACCTGCATTAGGAACATCACCAAGTCCGAGGATCTCAACCGGAGTAGACGGACCTGCCTCTTTTACACGACGTCCCTTATCATCCATCATTGCACGTACCTTACCATTGCATGCACCTGCGGCAATAAAGTCTCCCACATGAAGAGTACCCTTCTGAACAAGGATGGTAGCAACCGGTCCTTTACCTTTATCAAGCTGAGCCTCAATAACAAGACCTCTTGCCTCACGGTTCGGATTGGCTTTGAGCTCGGAAACCTCAGCAGTAAGAAGAATCATCTCAAGAAGATTCTCAATTCCTTCTCCTGTATGTGCGGATACCGGAACAAAGATGGTGCTTCCGCCCCAGTCCTCAGGAATCAGTTCATACTCGGAAAGCTCCTGTTTTACACGCTCTACATTTGCACTTGGTTTATCGATCTTATTGATGGCAACGATGATCTCAACACCGGCTGCCTTTGCATGGCTGATTGCCTCTACTGTCTGCGGCATTACACCATCGTCTGCGGCAACGACCAGAACTGCGATATCTGTAGCGTTGGCACCACGCATACGCATAGCTGTGAACGCCTCATGTCCCGGTGTATCCAGGAATGTGATCTTCTGACCTTTGATATTTACCACGTAAGCACCGATGTGCTGTGTGATTCCGCCGGCCTCGCCTCTGGTTACGTTTGTATTACGGATGGCATCCAGAAGAGATGTTTTACCATGGTCAACGTGACCCATAACACAGACTACCGGAGGTCTCGGAACCATATCATCCTCGTCCTCTTCGTCCTCTTTGAGGAGCTCTGCGATCACATCCACCTTTTCTTCCTTCTCAGCAATGATATCAAAGCCAAGTGCGATCTCCTCTGCCTTTTCAAAGTCGATCTCCTGGTTTACGGTTACCATGACACCTTCCATGAAAAGCTTCTTAACGATCACTGACGGCTGCATCTTCATCGCGTCCGCAAGCTCACGGATAGTAAGCTTCTCCGGAATGGTGATCTCCTTGATCTCCGGTTTCTTCTCTTCCTGCTTCGGCTGTGGATTCGGTTTCTGAAGTGCTTTCGGGATTCTGGAATTCGGTCTGCGTCCGCCCTGATTTGGTCTGCGTCCGCCCTGGGTACCTTTCTCGAATTCTTTCTTCTTGTTCTTATTCTCTCTGTCACGCTCACGCTTGCTGTCCTTGGATGTCTTGGTCAGCTCCGGAGTGAATACAGCATCTGAAGAGCCACCGCTTCTTCTCTGTCCCGGACGCTGTCCGCCGCCCTGGCCACCACGGTTTGCTCCGCTGAAACGGTTGTCTCCGCCTCTTCCGCCTTCGGAACGTCCGCCCTGGCCTCCCTGGCCACGGTTTGCTCCACCGCCGAAACGGTTTCCTCCGTCTCTTCTTCCTTCAAAGCTTCCGCCCTGACCTCCCTGGCCACGGTTTGCTCCACCGCCGAAACGGCTTCCGCCTCTTCCGTCATTCTGACGTGGGCCTCTGTTTCCCTCGCCCTGTCTTGCCGGACGTCCCTCACCATTCTGGGAACGGTTTCCGCCAAAACGATTTCCGCCGTCTCTTCTTCCCTCGAAGGTTCTTCCGTCACGATTTCCGTCTCTTCTTCCTTCCGGACGGTTGCCCTGCGGTCTTCCGCCCTGAGTACGATTCTGGCCACTCTGACCGTTTCTCTGCTCACCGGATTCACCGTTTCTTGTGTTTGCTCCTGTGCTTCTCTGACCGCCGTTCTGTGGACGTGCCGGTCCCTTTCTCTCGCCTGCTACCGGTTTTCTTCTTCCTTTACCGCCATCGCTGGCATTCTGTGCATGAAATACACGGATGATATTTTTTTTCTTTTTCGGTGCTTCAGATTTGTTACCCTCTGTATTCACCGTTGTTGTCTTTTCTTCTGTTTTTGGAGTATCCAATTGTCTATATTGCTCCTTTCCCGATCTGTTGAATTTATCTTTTATCATTTCTATCGTCAAACCTCCTTACAGACGCCTGTATCATGCAGGTTATCTGCCGGATTCTTTTTCCAGCGCCTTCATGATCGCCTTTGCAAAATTTTCGTCCTGCACGGCAAGGCTGGCACGGAATTCTTTGCCCATTGCTCTGCCCAGGCTCTCTTTGTCTGAAAGGAAATATAACGGAACTTCATAATAGGTACACATATTCCGAAATTTCTTTTTTGTGTTTTCGGAGGCATCATCTGCCACCAGTGCCAGGAAACCTTTTCCTGTTTTTACGGATTTCTCTGTGGAAAATTCTCCGCTCACTGTTTTTCCTGCTTTTGTCGCAAGTCCGATGAGTGATAAAACCTTATTGTTTTTCAATTGATCCAAACTCCTTTTTGAGGTTCTGATACACTTCATCCGGAACTGCCATTTTCAAGGAACGCTCCAGGCCATGGTTTTTGATAGCCTTTTCCAGGCATTCCTCTGAGAAACAAAGGTATGCGCCGCGTCCGTTTTTCTTACCTGTAGCGTCCAGGACGATCTCATTCTCTGCTGTCCTGAGAACTCGTATCATTTCCTTTTTGCTTTTCATTTCCCTGCAGCCGGTACACTGACGCATGGGAATCTTGGTTCTCGTTTTCATTATTCTTCGGCATCTCCATCTGCTGTTTCTTCAGCTTCTGTTTCTGTCTCTTCTGTATCTTCCTCTGCTTCTTCAATCTCTTCGGAAACAGCCTCTTCTGTCATTTCTTCTTCTTCTTCTTCTGCTTCCTCGTGTTCCTCATCGTAATCATCGTAGAAGTCACCGGACTCTCTTGCCTGTGTCTCGCTCTTGATGTCGATCTTGAAGCCTGTAAGTCTTGCAGCAAGACGTGCGTTCTGTCCTTCCTTACCGATAGCAAGGGAAAGCTGGTAATCCGGAACTACGACCAGTGCGGTCTTCTCATCCGGGTCAGCCATAACTGCGATAACCTTTGCAGGGCTTAATGCATTCTCGATAAGGATCGCCGGGTTCTCATCCCAGTTGATGATATCGATCTTCTCACCGTGAAGCTCGTTAACAACTGCACCTACACGTGCACCGTTCATACCAACGCATGCTCCCACAGCATCTACATCCGGATCGTTGCTCCATACAGCGATCTTTGTACGGGAACCGGCCTCACGTGCGATGCTCTTGATCTCAACAGTTCCGTCTTTTACTTCTGCAACTTCTGACTCAAAGAGACGTTTCACAAGTCCCGGATGAGTTCTGGATACCAGAATACGAGGTCCCTTCGGGGTATCCTTGACTTCAAGAATATACACCTTTATTCTCTCTGTCGGCTGGAAGGTTTCCCCTTTCACCTGTTCATTCTCACTTAATACTGCATCTGCCTTACCAAGATTGATGCTTACATTCTTGCCCATCACACGCTGTACAATACCGGTTACTACTTCTTTTTCTTTTCCATAGTATTCATCATACAGCACTTTACGTTCTTCCTCACGGATTTTCTGCAGGATAACGTTCTTTGCATTCTGTGTCGCAATACGTCCGAATTCCTTAGACTGAATCGGAACCTGTATCATGCCTCCGATCTCAGCTCTTGATGTGATCTTCAAAGCATCTGCCAGAGAAATCTCCATTGCAGGATCCTCTACGTATTCTACGATACTTCTGTCTGCATACACTGAAAAATCGCAGGTTTCCGGATCAATAGTTACATGTACATTGTCAGCTTTTCCAAAATGGTTCTTGCAGGCCTGGATCAGAGACTGCTCAATTGCCTCAAGCAGAGTATCTTTGCTGATACTCTTTTCCTTTTCAAGGATATCCAGTGCCTCCCTTAACTCTCTGCTCATTTTTTTCTTATCCTCCCGAATTAACTAAAACTCTATTGCGAGGCGTATCAGGGCTGTGTCTTTCTTATCAAAAACACGCTCGGTTCCATCCTCATCGATTGTCACACTGTTACTATCATATGCGGTCAAAATCCCGCAGAACTCTTTTTGCTTCTCGATTGGCCGATAGGTACGGATTTCCACCAGTTTTCCCATGTTTCTCTCAAAGTCTTTGTCTTTCTTCAGCGGTCTGTCCAGTCCCGGTGAACTGATCTCCATGATATAACTGTCTTCAATAAAATCATTCTCATCCAGTTTGTCACTGAAAGCTCTGCTGACTGTCTCACAGTCATTTACTGTAATTCCGCCTGGTTTGTCAATGTATCCTCTCAGATACCAGTTTCCTGCTTCCTTTACATATTCTACATCAACCAGTTCAAAGCCGTTAAGTTCTACGATCGGTGCCAGAAGTTCCTCTGCGCGCTTTTCATACTCTTCCCGTCTGCTCATTTTCCCACCTGCCTTTCCATGCAACAAATAAGAGTGGGCTCACGCCCACTCCTTTGTCAACAAGTTCTAATTTAGATGTATTGTAACACCAATTTCCGGCAATTGCAAGGCTTTTCCTGCAAAAACCTTGATTTTAGCGGATTTGTTGGTTTTATATACGTGGTTTTGTTCCTTTACTGTCCCGTTTGGACAGTTTTATCCTGTTGAGAACATAGGGTTTATCATGATAAGTAATGGTATATTCCTGGCGGCTTTCCAGAAGATATGCATGATCCAGCTTATCTCCTTCTGCCAGTTTCATTCCACGCACCCCGATAGATGTTTTCTTCATAGCAGAAATATCCTGTTTCTGAAATCTTAAGAAATATCCGCCTTCACTCTGGAATACCACCTGTTCCATTTCATCCGCAGAACCCACAAAAATCAGAGAATCCTCTTCAGCAAGTTTCGTAGACACGATCGTTCTCTTCGCCACATCAAACTCTGCACCACTCACCAGCTTGCACATGGATGCAGCAGTGACAAACAGAAGTGTATTTTCTTTTACAGATGCCAGTGGTGCTACATAGAGCATACGTTCCTGTGCACTGTCATAATTGCTCAGATTATCTGCCGGTGTCCCCTTATCCCTGAAACGAACCAGCGGAATATCTGCCACCTTGATACTGTGCATCTTTCCATTATCTGTAAAGATACAGATCTTATCTGTATTCATACAGTTAAACACATATTTGTTCTCTGCATTGGCAGCTTCTTTATTTCTCTCATATGCAGACTTATCAATGGTCCGCATATATCCGAAGCGATCCATAAGGAATGTGACTTCCATTTCTTCCATCTTCTTTTCCTCATAGACAACTTCTTCTGCATTCTCGATCACTGTGCGGCGTTTCGTACCGTATTCTTTCTTGATCTGATCCAGTTCTTTCATGATCACTTCTGCCATGGAATCATAATTATTCAGGATATCTTCATAAATGGCAATGTTCTTCATTGTTTCTGCATAATCTGCCTGAAGTGCCTCGATTTCCAGACCGATCAGCTTGTACAGACGCATATCCAGGATCGCAGCTGCCTGTTTCTCTGAGAAGTGCAGTTTCTGTGCAGCTTTCTCGCTTGATTTACCCTTGAACCTGATTCCTTCTGTCACACCGTCAACCAGGCATTTCTTTACCTGTTCTCTGTTCTTGCTTCCTCGCAGGATCTCGATGATCAGGTCGATCACATCACATGCCTTGATCAGACCTTCCTGGATTTCTTTCTTCTCCTGCTCTTTATTCAGAAGTGTGGTGTACTTTCTGGTCGTGACATCGAATACGAAATCTACGTGATGCTCGATCACCTGCTTCAGACTCAGAGTCTCCGGTCTGCCATCCGCAACTGCCAGCATATTCACGCCAAAAGTATCTTCCAGCTTTGTCTTCTTATAGAGCATATTTGTAAGATTCTCTACATCTGCGTCACGCTTCAGGTCAAGAACAATACGGATTCCCTCTTTGGAAGACTGGTTGGAAATATCCACGATATCTGTTGCCTTCTTGTTTTCCACAAGAGACGCAATATCATTCAGGAATTTTCCGATATTTGCACCGATCATTGTGTAAGGAATCTCCGTGATCACAAGCTGCTGTCTGCCGCCTTTGAGCTTCACTGTCTCCACCTTACCTCTGACACGGAGCTTCCCTGTTCCTGTCTCATAAATCCTGAGCAGGTCATCCTTATTTACTACCAGACCGCCTGTCGGAAAGTCCGGTCCCTTGAGATAGCGCATCAGCCCTTTGACACTGATGTCGTTATTCTTCATATATGCCTTTACCGCATCTACAACCTCTCCCAGATTGTGAGGCGGAATACTGGTTGCCATGCCGACTGCAATGCCGTCTGCTCCGTTTACAAGCAGATTCGGGATTCTGACAGGAAGTACCACAGGTTCCTTCTCTGTCTCGTCAAAGTTCGGCATAAAATCTACTACATTCTTATCCAGATCTTCGAGGAAGACATCCTGTGTCAGTTTCTCCAGTCTGGCTTCTGTATATCGCATGGCAGCTGCACCGTCGCCCTCGATGGAACCGAAGTTTCCATGTCCGTCGACCAGTGTTTTGCCTTTCTTAAAATCCTGAGCCATTACCACAAGTGCTTCGTAGATCGAACTGTCACCATGGGGGTGATATTTACCCATGGTATCACCTACGATACGGGCACATTTTCTGTATGGTCTGTCATAACGGATACCCAGTTCATACATATCATACAGGGTTCTTCTCTGTACAGGCTTCAATCCGTCACGCACATCCGGCAGGGCTCTGGAGATAATAACACTCATGGCATAATCTATATAGGATTTCTGCATGACCTCCGCATAGTCGGTGGGAATCACATTCTCCTGTTTTGTTTCCATTTAATTTCTTTCCTCCATCTCAGACACATATCCATGTATCTGTCTTAATTTCCACATAACACTCCGGCGAAATCAGATGTCCAGCTCTGCATCCTGTGCATGCTCATAGATAAATTTCTTTCTCGGCGGAACATCGCTTCCCATCAGAATCTCTGTCACGCTTGATGCAAGTCTCGCATCTTCAATCTCCACCCGCTTCATCATTCTAGTTTCCGGATTCAGAGTCGTCTCCCAGAGTTGCTCCGCATCCATCTCGCCCAGACCTTTATATCTCTGAAGAGTAAAGCTTCCCGGCTTATGGGCACGTCTGTATCTCTCCAGTGCCTTATCATCGTACAGGTATTCCTCCTGCCCCTTCTTAGGCATGACTTTATATAATGGCGGCATGGCAATATACACATGTCCCTCAGTGATCAGATCCGGCATAAAACGGTAGAATAAAGTCAGGAGCAGTGTGGAAATATGCGCCCCATCCACATCGGCATCAGCCATGATCACAATCTTGTCGTAACGAAGCTTCGTAATATCAAAGTCATTTCCGTATCCTTCGGAGAATCCACATCCGAATGCATTGATCATGGTCTTGATTTCCGCATTGGCAAGCACCTTGTCAATAGTAGCCTTCTCCACATTCAGGATCTTACCTCTGATAGGAAGGATTGCCTGGTAATTACGGTTGCGGGCAGTCTTTGCAGAACCTCCCGCAGAATCTCCCTCTACGATAAAGATCTCACACTGGGACGGATCCTTTTTCTCACAGTTTGCCAGTTTTCCGTTAGAGTCAAAGGAATATTTCTGCTTTGTCAGAAGATTGGTCTTGGCTCTCTCCTCTGTCTTGCGGATTTTGGCAGCTTTCTCCGCGCAGGAAAGGATTGTCTTAAGAGTCTCCAGATTTCTGTCAAAATAGAGTACCATCTGCTCTCCTACAACCTTTCCGGTTGCGCGTGATGCATCCTGATTATCCAGCTTTGTCTTGGTCTGTCCCTCGAAACGCGGTTCCGGATGCTTGATGGAAACAACTGCTGTCATTCCGTTACGGATATCTGCACCTGTGAAGTTCGGATCCTTGTCTTTAAGAACGCCAATCTCTCTCGCATAAGTATTCATGACTGTGGTAAATGTAGTCTTAAATCCAGTCAGATGAGTACCGCCCTCTGCATTGTAAATGTTATTACAGAAGCCCAGTACATTCTCACGAAATTCATTGGTAAACTGAAATGCCACCTCTACCTGAATGCCGTCTGCTTCCCCTTTCAGGTAAACCGGATCATGCAGGACTTCCGCGCTGTGGTTCAGATCTTTGATAAATCCAATGATACCATCCGGCTCATGATAGGTAATATCCTCGACCTCTGCACCTCTTTTATCCTCAAAGCGAATAGTCAGTTCCGGATTCAGATATGCAGTCTCATGAAGTCTGCTCTTTACTTCTGTTGCAGAAAATCTTGTCTTTTCAAAAATCTCCGGGTCAGGGAGGAAATTGATACTTGTTCCGGTCTGTCTGGTCTTACCCAGCTTCGGCAGCAGCCCTTCCTCAAGTTCAATGGTCGGAATTCCCCGTTCATAGTGATCATGATGCACATATCCGTCACGACTGATCTTAATGTCCAGATATGTAGACAGGGCATTCACAACCGAAGAACCTACTCCATGAAGTCCTCCGCTGGTCTTATAGGCAGAATTATCAAATTTACCGCCTGCATGAAGAGTTGTAAATACCAGTCTCTCTGCCGACACTCCTTTCTCATGCATATCTACCGGAATCCCTCTTCCATTATCCGTAACCGTACAGGAACCATCCTTCTCCAGAATCACATGGATCAGACTGCAGTATCCTGCCAGATGTTCATCTACTGCGTTATCTACGATCTCATAAATGAGATGATTTAATCCTTTTCGTGAAACACTTCCGATGTACATTCCCGGACGCTTACGAACCGCCTCCAGACCTTCCAGGACAGAGATGCTCCCTGCATCATAGGTGTTTTTCTTTGCCATGTCTGTTACATTTCCTTTCTTTCTATCAACCGGATTGCTTACTGTAAATCCGGGAATGATTTTTTGCATTGCAAACATTTGTTCGTATTATAACCCAGTTTTTATTCTTTTTCAAGTGCGAACTTTCCCTTGTCAACGGAATAAAACACAAAAAATAATCAGAACCGAAATTCTGATCCTTTTCTGACTGTAAGCCTGTTCTGTTATAATTTGAGTGCATTTATCTTATCATTGGTTTTTTCAGCTGTCAACTGTTTCATTTGCCTACAAGGCTGTTTGGCATTATCTTTACAGTAGAAATATCTGTAAGAAACAGAAGCTATTTCTTTGTCTTGAATTTCTTCATTGTGGAGTATGGA
>OICZ01000761.1_pt1 | contig 11708 bp, 10 predicted proteins | sample 1581461 | NCBI WGS metagenome assembly OICZ01 (sample SAMEA3882548, study PRJEB24775) | human gut metagenome | biome: human-associated habitat; feature: intestine environment; material: feces | place: Netherlands | collected 2009/2010 | reverse complement strand
CGTTCTTTCCTGTGTTATATTCGTCGAATGTCTCAACGCTGTTGTGACGAAGCGGTGCTTCGAATGTAGCCTTTACTACTGCTTCTTTCAGTAATGCTTCCAGATCATCGATCAGTGGGAATTTTGTTCCACATTTTACCCAGAACTGAAGGACACCTGTATCCTGGCAGCTTGGTCTGTTAAGAGCTACTGCGAGTTCCTGGTTACGGAACATGGTATCGTAGATTACCTTAGACAGCGGGCTGTCCTCTTTCTCTCTGAGTTCCTGAAGTTTTGCGATGACATCATCTGGAAGTTTTTTGGCAACGTGTGCAATGAACTTTGCCATGTAATCTGTAAGCTGTGTTACCTGTTCTTCTCTAGACATTTTAAAATCCTCCTCTTTTTATATTGCATTTAATTTTATTACTTTGTTATCCCTTCTTACGGGAAGAATGGGTAGAATATCGGAAGTAAGATCATACTTACTACGGTGGATACCAGAATCAGCGGCACACCTGCTTTTGCATAATCTTTAAATGTATATCCTCCGGCTGTGACAACCATTGTGTTTGCCGGCATTCCGATCGGTGTTGCGTATGCGCATGATCCTCCGATGACACATGCCATAAGTACTGCGCTTGGGTCTGCTCCCATTCCCTGTGCGATTGACACAGCGATTGGTGCCATAAGTGCTGTTGTTGCTGTATTCGACATAAAGTTGGTAAGTACACAGCACAGCATGAAAATTACAAATGTAAGCACATAAGGTGACGGGTTCTTTCCAAGAAGTCCGATTACTTTGTCAGCAATCGACTCTCCTGCCCCTGTCTGATCAAGTGCTGCTGCAAGGGAAAGTGTTCCACCGAACAGGAAGATCGTCTTCAGATCGATGGAAAGAAGTGCATCTTTCTCACTGATAACTCCTGTAAGGATCAGGGCAATTGCTCCGACGCAACCCGTTACACAAAGCTTGATTCCGATCTGTTCTTCAAAGATCATTCCGAGAAGTGTAAGAATCAGAATAACCAGGGAAAGTGTCTGTTTCCACTTTGGTACATTGTTGAAATCCTGTGCCTCATCATAAATGCTGTCTCCAGCTGCATCTGTCTTGTTCGGAAGAAATTTGTATCCGATCAGTGCGAAATAAATGATTCCGACAATCAGGATCGGTACACCTACTTTTGCATAATCGAAGAATCCAAATTTCAGTCCGATGCTTTCCATCTGTGACTGTGCGATCATGTTACCCGGAGCTCCGATTAGAGAAAGGTTACCTCCCATCGCTGCTGCGAATACAAGCGGCATCAGAAGTCTTGATCTTGAATATCCCGACTTTGCTGCGATACCGATGACTACCGGGATCAGAATTGCGGCTGTTCCTGTGTTGGAAAGGAAACCGCTCATCACGCCTACGATGACCATAATCGCAACGATCAGCTGCTTCTCTGTCTTGGCGAAATGTGTTACAACTCCCCCTATTTTGTTTGCCATTCCTGTTTCAAAAAGTGCGCCACCTACAATGAACATCGCAACAAACAGGATGACGTTGCTGTCAATGAATCCTGAAAATGCTGTCTTCCAGTCCAGAACTCCCGTGACTACCAGTCCCACACAGACAATCATGGATGTCAGTCCTAACGGAATTTTTTCCCACATGAACATCACGATCGCAAACAGCAGGAACAATAATGTGATAGTTACCTGACTCATTTTGCTACCTCCTCATTTCTCTTTTTAGTTTCTTTTCTTGATGTCTTTTACTTGATGTCTGATTTTTGATATCTGATTTTGTATCCAAATCTTGATTTTAATATAATTCATTGACACCAAAATGTCAATTACTTTTTATCATTTTGGCGGATAGCATAATTCTGCATATTCTATTTTGTATATTCTGACTAAGATTCTTCTGTCATATTGCACGAAATGAAATTTTTTGCAAATAAAAAAGACTTCAAGAAGTATCTATACTCTCAAAATCTTTTTATGTTCTGTGTATATCTTTTATTTTCTTACACTTATCTACTTGTAATACGTCAGCATATCATCGCGGCTTCGCATGATATGCGCATACATCTCTTTTTCTGCCGCTTCGACATTATGCTCCTGGAGTGCTTTCAGAATCCTTCCATGCTCTTTGATCGATACCTTCGCATAATCACCTTCTGAAACCATACTTCCCATAGAAAGTCCGTTCCAAAGTTCGGAGATCATTTTTTTCATCTTTCCATTACCTGCCGCACTCCAGATTTCATTGTGAAATGCACGGTTGAGATCCGTGTATTTCTGGGATTCCCCGTTTTCCAGTGCCTCACAAGATTCCTGATAGACATCTTCTATTTCCGCAATATCTGTTCCCGGTTCTGCTGCAAGCTTTGCTGCCGCACTCTCGAGGATCGCGCGGAGCTGATAATGTTCCCGGATATAGGTTTCCGTGATTCCAAGGACGACTGCCCCTTTATTCTTCCGAAGCTGGATCAGCCCGTCCCTTGCCAGAATCTGAAATGCTTCTCTTACCGGCATTGCCGACACATTTAGCTGAGATGCCACACTGTCGAGTGAAAGGATCTCTCCTTCTTTCATTTGCCTTGATAAAATTGCTTTTCTAAGCTCCGCAGCAACTTTTTCCTTCGCTGACGGCATCTTGATCGGTTTTAAACCATTCATCTATTCTTCCTTCTTTCTTCCTTCACCTGCTCTGCCAGAAGCAATACCCATCTGTCAATCTCACTATTGACCGCTTTTGCAAATGTTTTTGTATATTTTTCCGCACCATTTAATGCACCTGCTATCTTTTCGCAGATTGCCTTTTCTGTCTCTTTTTTTCCATCCGTCTCTTTACATTTTGTGGCAAACCGGATATAACACTCCGAAGCATTTTTCAGCAGATTCGTCAGATATCCATTCTCCATCTGTGCAAGAAGCAACTGGTCCGGTCTTGTTTCCGTCGAAAATACTTCCTTTTCCTCTGTTTGACTTTTCGTATTCAGGACATGCTGAACCGCTTTTTTGAGGATTTCCCCGATCATCTCAAAAATCAGTTCTATCTGCTCTTCATCCAGCTCAACCGTATAAATTCTTTTTGTTGCCAGCCTCACGATCAGCCCCTGACTCTCCAGAACCTGAAATGCTTCACGGATCGGGATTCTGGATGCTCCAAATACCTCAGCAAGCTCTTCCTGCTTTAACTGGCTTCCTCCTTCTATCCTGCCCGCCAGAATTTCATCCGCAATCTGTTCTGCCATATAATCGCTCAACCGCTTTTCTGATAATCCTTTCATCTTCTCCTCCACCATACCGCAGTTAATTAGTAGGATATACTAATAATGTATCCAAAATCAGTCTAAATGTAAAGAATTATTTTTCTTGTTCCACGAATATTCTCAGTAAATGATTTTAGAAATATGTTTTCAGAATTTCCTGTTAAATAAAACAAAAAAGGAAACCGCAAAAATGATTCCTCATCTTGCGGTTTCCTCGTTTTACCTCTTCTTATACCATACACTCGTGGATCTCTTCTTCTTCAAGACCGATTCCCTGCATGACATTTTTCAGTTCTTCCCTGCATTCCAGTGGTGCGCACCAGGAAAGCCCGCATCCTGCTGAAATACTTCTCGGCACCGGAATCATACGTCCCTGTGCACCAACTTTTTTACATTCTTTTTCCATCGCCATCGCATCCGCTGTTGTATGGAATGTGATAACCAGCTTTAACTCTTTTTTTCTCATTATTCAATCACAATTTCAAATTCAGAGCCCTTCGCGGTAGAAGTTGCCTTCTTTCCTTTGTCCTTCGCAAACTTCTCGATATTAGTCTTCTGGTGAGGTTCACTCACAAGAACCTTGATCGGTCCGTTTGCATTCTTCAGTGCCTCTGCGGTAAGCATCAGCGGTTCCGGACACGAAAGTCCTCTTGCATCTACTTCTTTCATATTTTTTACCTGCCTTCCTAGCATATCATATTTCTTATGGATTATCCATCTATATCTTGCGGTTTCTGACTATTTTGCCTGCTCTCTTTTGTTTGTAAATGCAATGATAAAGCATGCGATAATACAGATAATGCAAGCAACTTTTCCATTCGGCGTTACGGCTCCTGCAACGAGTTCGCCGGTCTCTGCATTCATAGCTGTTCCGCTTGATGCAAGTCCGAAGTTATGGCAAAGTGCTGCTGCAAAGAACATGCCAAGTACAGTAACTGCTGAATCAGAAGAACCCTGTCCTGCAAGGATCAGCTGGCGAAGCGGGCATCCGCCGGCAAGAACTGCCGCGAATCCTACTGCATACATACCAAGGATATTCCACAGATGGTTGGAATGTGCAATGATTCCAGGAGTGTTAAATCCAAGTACAAATCTTCCTGTTGCCAGATTGAAGATCAGCATTACTACAAAAAGACCTGCAATAATTGTAAGAAGATCAAAGTTCTTCATTAAGATCGCATCACGGATTCCGCCGGCGAAGCACATTCTTGATTTCTGAGCAAGTGCTCCGAAAATAAGTCCGCCGATCAGTGACATGATAATTGGTGCATGAAGACTTCCAGGACCTGCTTCACTTGCTTTGAGAAGTGTTGAGCAGGTTGCAAGGATCAGAATACCAAGCATCAGTACCGGAAGCACTGCTCCACTTTCTTTGTTTGTCTCATGCGCACGTCCAAGGCTGAAACCATTTTTGAGTGCAAATGCTCCGGTTCCAACTCCAAGTACAAAACCGATCAGTGCTACCCATGCATTCAGGTCACCTGCTGACATACGGATCACCATACGGAGCGGGCATCCAAGGAAAATCAGGGAACCGATCATAATTACCATACCAAGGATAAAGCGGATCATCGGTGAAGATCCCGCTGTTGAACGGTATTCTTTTGTTGCCACTGAAATAATAAATGCTCCGATCACAAGACCGATGATCTCCGGTCTTGCATACTGCACAACTTCGGCCTGGTGAAATCCCAGAGCTCCTGCCGTATCACGGATAAAGCAGGCAATACAGAATGCCATGTTTGCCGGATTACCAAAGTAAGCCAGACATGCAGCTACAAGCCCACACAGAACCCCCGCAAGTGCAAGCTTCTTCTTTGAATCTGATAAATTCATTTTTCTTCCTCCTTCGTCTTTCTCTCATTCGTCATTTTGACTATTAAAGACTTTTTTGTTACCTTTTAATTATATCTTTTGCACAACTTCTTGTCCAATTCATAATTAAAATAGACCGATATATATATTGATACTATCAATACTATATCGGTCTTCTATCAATCTCTAATCTTATAAAATTTTACTCTTCTTCTGCAAGCTCGCAGATTGCCCGGATTGCCGTATCCACTTCTTCCTCTGTGTTATAGTGGGAAAAACTGAATCTGACAGCCCCCTGCTCTACGGTTCCAAGTGCCTCATGCATCAGTGGTGCACAGTGTCCTCCTGAACGGGTAGAAATCCCATAATCTGTCAGAAGTGCATCACTGACTTCTCCCGAGTCATAATCTCTGATATTCAGGCTCACTACCGCACAGCGGTCCATGCTGCTGAAATCCCCATAAATTTTGACTCCCGGGATTTCTTTTATCCCTTCATAAAACCGCTTCATCAATGCCTGTTCCTTTGCGCGGATCGTATCAATTCCTGTTTCTTCCAGATATCCGATCGCAGCATCCAGTCCGGCAATTCCGTGTCCGTTAAGTGTTCCTGCTTCCAGTGCTGTCGGCATCTCTTCCGGCTGTGTCTTACTATAGGTCTGCACACCGGTACCGCCTGAAAGAAGTGGCCGGACATGAACGCCTTTTCTCACATACATTCCACCAGTCCCCTGCGGTCCTAAAAGTCCCTTATGTCCGGTAAAACACAGAATATCAATATGCATCTTCTGCACATCGATCGGAAATACACCGGCAGTCTGTGATGCATCTACCACAAACAACAGATCGTGTTTTTTTGCAATTTCCCCGATCCGCTCCACATCCACTTTGTTTCCCGTCAGATTGGAACCATGGGTACAGACAATTGCTTTTGTATTCTCTTTGATTGCTTTATCAAAATCTGCGTAATCCAGAGTTCCTTTTTCATCACATCCAAGGAATGTCACTTCAACTCCCTTTTTCTCCATCTCATAAAGTGGTCGGAGAACAGAGTTATGTTCCAAAACCGTAGAGATCACATGGTCTCCCGGATTTAAGATCCCCTTGATTGCAATATTCAGACTCTCCGTTGAATTCATGGTAAATACGATCTGTCTTGCATCTTCCGCCCCGAAAAAACCTGCAAGCTTCTCTCTTGTGTCATATACGGTTCTTGCTGCTCCGAGAGATGCCTCGTTGACACCTCTTCCGGCATTCCCCATTGAGCACATTACTGCGGTGATCGCATCAATTACTTCCTGTGGTTTGCGCATTGTGGTTGCTGCATTATCTAAATATATCATATTGATCCTCTTTTCATTTCCCCATATGTGCATCCGGATAGAAATCCTTTACAATCCGGATCAGATGCTCTGCTGCTGCAGGCAGCTGATAGTTTTTATTGTATACAAGGTTCAGATAACGACTGCTTTCATCCTTCTGTAACGGGAATTCCAGAACCTGTCCGGTCCGGATCTCCTCTTCTGCTGCAAGTCTTGATATGATCGTGATTCCAAGCCCACTCTTTACTGACCTTTTTATCGCTTCCGGATTCTCAATGCATGCTACTATATTGAGGGTATCAGGCATAATTCCTGCTTTTCTCAATATTTTTTCTGTTTCCTTGCGGGTTCCCGATCCTTCTTCCCGCGTAATGACCGGTTCATTCTTTATCCATGTTGCTGTCTTATAGCGCTTCTGTATTTCCTGATAAAACTCGGTATTCGGCATGATAACAACCAGTTCATCCTGATAAAAAGGCATATATCTGCAATGCTTTTTTTCAAGTACCGTACCTGTAAATCCAATATCTACCATATGCCCTGCTACCTGTTCAACAACACCGCAGCTGTCATTTTCTGAAATCCGGAACTGCTCATCCGGATAAGTCTCTCTGAATTTCGCCAGAATCGCCGGAAGAACATACTGTGCCGGAATCGTAGAGGTCGCAATTGTAATACATTTTTCCTCACGATGCGCATCCTTGGAAAATACCTGCTCGATTTCTTTTTCGAGTTCCACCATCTGGCGCGCATACTGGTATAATTGCTTTCCTTCTTCCGACAATTTTACTTCCTTTGTATTTCTGACAAAAAGCCGTGAGTCCAGTTCTTTCTCCAGAGAAGAGATATGTGCACTGACCGTTGGCTGCGTCAGGAACAAAAGCTTTGCCGCTTTTGAAAAACTTCCCGACTCAGTTACCTTAACAAATGCCTCCAGCTGCTTTAAATTCATAAGTATGCCACCCTCTCACTTTCTCCGCCTGTCTTCTTTGTCACCTTAATGCTGTCCATATATTCTAAAATCGGTTTCGCACTCTTTCTGCTTGTTGAGAACATATCTCTCACCTGTGCGATCGTGATCAGATTTTCTTCCTTCAGATGATTCTGAATTTTTTCCTTCGCTTCATCCATCAGGTGTTTCATCGTAAACATCTCTTCATTGATACGGAGTACTTTTCCTTCGTCAATCATCATGAGAACCACATCTTCCGCTGTCTGGCGCGGAATTTTTCCAAAATCAATCTCTGAAAATCTCACAAAATCATATCCTGCTTTTTCAAATGTATCTTCGATCAGCTTCTCTGTCTGAAGATACATCGCATCCTTCGGAACTTCATATCCCGGAAGCGAAAGATATTCTTCCCTTCTTCCATAGACGTTTTCTCCCGTCATTCTTTCGATATACGCATCAAATATGTTTGGTTTGATCTTTTTCAGGAATGTATTGTGAATTTCGGCTTTCTTCATTCCATATCGGTATGGATGCTCACTGTGATATTTCTGCAATGTCTCCTCTATCTTCTGACGTACTGCAAATTCGCTGTCTCTGTGCCACAAATATGTATCCTTCTTCATTGGGAATACAAAGATTGTGCCCGATTCTTCCAGTTCTTCAAGATACTCCTTCAGTTCATCTACGGAATGTGCCATCACCTTTGCAAGCTCAGCAAGTGTGATCATCGTGTCGCCGTGTTCTTTGATCTGAAGCTCCATAACATCGCCAAGTGAACCGGATTCTTTTTTCTTCAGTTCTTCGATTGCCTGTGCATCAAAACGTTTCTTACGCACCGGATTCGGTTCCAGCACGATCCCGCCTCCGATAGTCTCCATCGGAGAATAGAAACGTACTACAAAACGGTCGCCTCGTTTGACCGCAATCTCTTCTTCCAGTCTGAGCTGTACCAGTCCCTCTTCTCCCGGTCCGATCTGCTCCTTATCCAGCAGAACAGCACGGCAGAGGATCTCACTCGTACCCGTATATAAATGCAATCTCTCATGATTTGTAAGGATACGCATGGAGTCTTCCAGAACTTTCAGCTTCACATCCAGAAGATCTGTATTTTTCATACTGTTCTTCGGCGCAAGCACACACCCTCTGCGAATCTCCTTTTTCTTCACATTTGACAGATTGATCGCCACTCTCTGTCCGGCATAGCATTTGTCCTGATTCTGCCCATGTACCTGAATATTACGGATCTTGCACTCTTTTCCGATCGGATACATTTCCAGAACGTCTTCCCTGGTGATCGTACCGGAGATAAGTGTCCCTGTGATAATTGTCCCAAAGCCTGACAGGGTAAATGCCCGGTCAATCGGAAGTCTTGGAATAGTCTGTGTATCCTTTGCAACCACCTCATCCGACATCAGTTGCTGGATCGTATCCGTCAGTTCATCAAGCCCCTGCCCGGTTGCAGCCGATACTTTAACAACCGGTGCACCTTCCAAAAAAGTACCTTCCAGTTCTTCCTGGATTTCTTCCTCAACGAGTTCCAGCCATTCTTCATCGACCAGATCACACTTGTTGATCACCAGAATGCTCTTCTTGATCCCAAGGAGTCCCAGAATGTCCATGTGTTCTCTTGTCTGCGGCATGATACCTTCATCCGCTGCCACAACCAAAAGTACCAGATCCATTCCGACAACTCCCGCAACCATGTTGTTGATAAATTTTTCATGTCCCGGAACATCAATGATCCCTACACGGTCTCCATTTTTCAAATCAAAATAAGTAAACCCGAGGTCAATGGTGATCCCTCTTCTCTGTTCTTCTTCCCACCGGTCCGTGTTACGTCCGGTAAGTGCTTTTATCAGTGTCGTTTTCCCATGGTCAATGTGACCTGCGGTTCCTACGATAATGTTTTTCATAATAATTCTCCCAGCATCTCTGCTATCTTCTTAAAGTAGCAGGATTCAATTGTCCGCACATCCAGATAAATCGTGTCGTTGGCTGTACGCGGAATGATTGGCATAGAAAGATGCCGCATCTCTTCTTCCAGCTTCGGTACACTGATATTCTCCGGCTTAATCGTAACTGCCATACTCGGAATGCGTTCAAGTGGAAGAGAGCCTCCACCGATCTGTGATTCACACGGTTCCATCCCGATCGTTGCAGCAAGCTGTGCATTCTGCAGAATCCGCTTCAGAGATCTTGCACGCTTTTCCACATCCGCTTTGGACTCTGTGATCATACGCAGTACCGGAAGATTCTGGATTGCCTTTTCTTCTGATAAATATTCCTGTAATACCAGTTCCAGTGCTGCTGCTGTAAATTTATCAATTCGCAGTGCACGTGTCAGCTGATTCTTCTTCATCTGGTCAATATATTTTTTCTTACCGATGATGATTCCAGCCTGCGGACCACCGAGCAGCTTGTCTCCGCTGAAGCATACAACGTCCGCTCCCTTGCGGATGGAATCTTGAACCGTCGGTTCATAGGTCAGTCCGTATTTACTCAGGTCGATCAGCACGCCACTTCCAAGATCTTCGATGATCGGGATATCGTGTTCCTGCGCAATCGGAATCAGTTCATCGATCGTAACCGTCTCTGTAAATCCAACAATACGGTAATTGCTTGTATGAACTTTAAGGAGTGCTTTTGTCTCCTCTGTGATCGCTTCTTCATAATCAGAATAATGTGTCTTATTCGTCGTTCCGACTTCCACAAGTGAAGCTCCGCTCTGCTCCATTACATCCGGAATCCGGAATTTGCCACCGATCTCAACCAGCTCTCCGCGGGATACTACAACTTCCCCGCCTTTTGCCATTGAACTTAAGATCAGCATAACAGCCGCAGCATTGTTGTTAACCGCCATCGCAGCCTCTGCCCCGGTCAGTTTGCAAAGCAGTTTTTCAAAATGAGAGTATCTCTCTCCACGTGCTCCTGCTTCCAGATTGTATTCCAGATTGGAGTAACCACTCACAATTCCTGCCAGTCTCTCAACATGCTCCTTACTGATCGGTGCACGGCCGAGATTGGTGTGGAGAACTGTTCCTGTTCCGTTGATCACCATTTTCATATTCGGCTCATGCAGCTTTCCGGCATGCCGTTTTATATTCTGCGTAAGCATCCCGATCTGCGCTTTCGCTTTCTCTTCTTCCTCGCACTTTCCGATAAATGTTCTGAGCGCATCCATCTCTTCACGGATCACATCCATCACAAATTCACGTCCATATACATCAATCAAATCCTGTATCTCCTGTTCTTCAAGCAGAATATCTACTTTCGGAATACTGCGAAATAATAAATTTTTATTCATTTTCTCCTCTACCTCTTTGAATTCCTAGTGCAGACGAATCAGTTTATCGCTCTTTTCTGTTACGGTTCCGATCAGGGATACCTTGGTATCCAGTCTCTTCTTCTCGAATGCTTCCATCACGGCTTCCGCATACTGCGCTTCCACGCTGATGAGCAGTCCACCTGATGTCTGCGGATCATATAACAGATCGATAAAATGATCTTCTACATTTCTGAAATCTACTTTCTGATAAGAATATCCCTTGTTCTTGTAAGCCCCCGCCGGAACAAGGCCCATTTTTGCATAGCTGATTGCTTCATCAAGATATGCAATATCGTGAACATTCAGTTCAAATGTCACATTACTTGCCTCTGCCATTTCAACGCAGTGACCTAAAAGACCAAATCCTGTAATATCTGTACATGCATTTACAGGGAAATGCTCCACAACTTCTTTTGCTTTTTTATTTAAAGAAGACATGACAATCTCAGCTTCCCTGATTGCGGCTGCAGATGCCATTTCTCCTTTGATTGCTGTATTAACAATTCCTGTTCCGATCTGTTTGGTAAGGATCAGCACATCCCCCGGTTTACATCCGTAATTCTTAAAAATCTTCTTTGGATGTACAAATCCGGACACACAAAGTCCGTACTTCGGCTCATCATCCTGTACTGTATGTCCACCAACCAGAACAGCTCCTGCCTCTTTTACCTTATCGGCTCCACCGGCAAGAATATCTCCTAAGATCTGTGGATCAAGACAATTCGGAAATCCTACGATATTAAGTGCTACCTTCGGCTCTCCTCCCATTGCGTAAACATCACTGAGCGAGTTTGCTGCTGCAATCTGGCCAAACATATACGGATCATCCACGATCGGCGTAAAAAAATCCACGGTCTGGATCATCGCAATATCATCTGTAACCTTATAAATCGCAGCATCATCTGATGTCTCGATTCCGACGATCAAATTTTCATCTTCAAATTTCGGTAACTTACCCAGAACCTGGGCAAGGGTCTCCGGACCTACTTTAGCGGCTCACCCGGAAGTTTTTGCATACTGTGTCAGTCTTACTTTTTCTTTATTCATTGT
>OICZ01000759.1_pt1 | contig 11747 bp, 9 predicted proteins | sample 1581461 | NCBI WGS metagenome assembly OICZ01 (sample SAMEA3882548, study PRJEB24775) | human gut metagenome | biome: human-associated habitat; feature: intestine environment; material: feces | place: Netherlands | collected 2009/2010 | reverse complement strand
CCACCGGTGTTTTTCCGCAGAACTCCGGCTTTGTGGTGATACGATAACGACCGTTCTTGCAGGCAATTCCGTCATAGAGATAGTAAGTGCCGCTGATTCTTCTGGTTACAGATGTAGTTTCTGCACTGGCGAACAATGGCGTGTTGGCACGAATGGCAACCTTCTGCCCCTTGGTGAACTGACTGCCATTGGTGTAGACTACATTTCCGTTGGCATCAAATACAGAATATCCGACCTTGCACACTTTTTTTGCATTTTCTAAGGAAGAATATGCCCCCAGCTGCGACTTCGCATCTGCCCAAGACTTCCTCACCCGGTAAAGCTGCTTTGCAGAAGGTGCAGAAATAGTGGAAGTTCCAGCATTCAAATAAGACTGTACCTTTTTCTTAAACTCCGCCCAATGGGGCAAAATGTACGCAGGACACATCTTGTACCGATTGTACATGGTGTTCAACTGGTCAATCGTTCCGTTTCGTCCGTCACGAACATTGAGCCAGTGGGTATGCGTGTAGAGATGGTTGATGTCCAATCCATACTGTTTCAGAAGGGCTGCTGCCAATTTCGCTGCATTGTCCTCCGACTTTTTATCAACAGAATTGTATGCAGAGGACATAATGCACTCAATGGCGATGGTTCTTCTGTTGCCGTTCCCAGAACCGTCAGCGGCGTGCCAGCCGCTCAGGCTGTGGGGCAGATTCTGCCATGCACACACGTTATCCACATAATAATGAACTCGCACATCCCTCATGTTGTTATTGACGGTTGCTCTCGTATACTGTTCCGCAGGGGTCGTGCCGCTTGCTACGGTGATCCAGTCTGTGTTATGGACGGTCACACCAATAATTTTCCCTGCCATGGAAACAGAGGGCATATCAATGTGGTTGGGATTATGTTTTGTGAGTAAATACTCGTTGACGGTGACACCACCAAATGTCGTTGTTGCATCGGGTCTTAAAATAGTCATATTACTTGTCCTCCTTGTCGGTGGTTTCTTCGGTTCTGCCGATTTTCGTTTGCAGAACATCAATTGCTTTTTTGATTGCGGGCGGATATGGGATTCCCATTAAACTTGTATTTTCCACAATGGAAAGCAGTTCGTTCAGGCAAAAGCTGATGCAAACAGCATCCCGGATGTAGTTGGTATTCAGCAGAATATCCATCCGAACTGCAACGACGATCAGCATTAAAGTGCAGACTTTTTTCGCCAGACCGAACCAGCCGGCTTTGGAAGAAAGTCCGCCGCTTTCTGTGTGTTTGGACTTTTTCATCATGGCAGTGATGATGCCGGTGAAAAAGTCGATTGCCATAAAGACGACTAGTGTCACCAGAGCAGAGTCCCAGCCGCCAAAAATGGCAGTAAAAAAGCCGCCGGCCAAGCCGACAGCTACACAAATGGTTTCTTTCATTTTCAACCCTCCAGTACTTTCAGAAATCGGATTTTCGGGTGGGAATTGTTGCTTCTGCCTGCCCATGCAAGGTAATATTCGCCGTCAGAAATGCCGGTGCATTCTGTGATGGTGGTGATAAAGGTTTCCGACTGCAGCCATTGGAAATCCAGAGAAACCGCACGATTTGCATCAATCTCTGTGTTCACATACACACCAATAGGAATGTCGATCTTCTGCGGTTTCTGCACCAGATACAGGCTTCCGGCTTCGCTGGAACCCGACTGATAGGACATCACGATTTCCGCATTTTTCGTCAGAGACAGAGGCTTTGCACAAACGGTCAAGACCGACTTATCCCAGTTAAAACACGTTTGCGAGTAGGACAACATGAAATCATTTTCTGCACTGCAAAACTGCGGATAAGCAGTCAGGAAATCCGCCATTGTCTGATACCTGCCGTCCAGAATCATACTGAGATTTGATGCATAGGTCGAAATGGCATTCTGCCCGGACTGAAACAGGACGGTGTAATTTCTGCCGCTTGTCAGATTATCGATTTGCTTTTGCAGGCTCTCCAAAGTACGTTCTGTCTTTTCTGAATAGACCGTAACCTTTGTGCTAAGCCCATTGATTTGTGTGCCGAAACCATCCCATTGTGCGATTTTAGCGGCAGTGATCTGATCCAATGCGGATTGATTTTCGTGGGTATGCGATTTATCTTCCAGATGCGTGATGGAAAGTGTGTGCTCCTGCAGGGTGTACGTCAGACTGTCGGACAATTCCTGCACTTTTTCATCCACATAGACCGTCTTTGCGTATGGGGTGAGGTCTACTGCCGTGCCCTCTGTCAGTGTTACAGTCGTTGTCCCATTGACATCTGTGATGGTGATGGTCACCGAACTGCCGTCTTTCGCCACAGCAGCAATGGGGGAAAATCCATCTTTCCCGTCTGCACCGGTGTCGCCCTTTTCACCTTTTTCTCCGGGAATGCCCTGCAGTCCTCTATCTCCGGGATCGCCTTTTTCGCCTTTTGGACCTTGCTCTCCCTGCTGACCAGTTTCACCCTTTTCGCCTCGCTCGCCCTGCAATCCGGTGTCGCCCTTTTCACCACGCTCACCAGTATCACCTTTTTCACCTTTCAAGGATAAAAGCCATTTTTCCTCGGAGTCTTCGTAGCCATGCTCCACTGCAATTGCATATGCTGATTTTCCATCTGTACCATCTTGACCGGGATTTCCTTTGGCTCCTGTATTGCCTTTATCACCTTTCAAGGAAGAGAGCCAGTCTGATTCAGAGCCTTGATAACCTTGCTCTACCGCAATTTGATATGCAGATTTACCGTCTGTACCTTTTTCTCCGTTTGCACCATGATGAAGCGTTGCAGAAGTTTCACCATCGGCATCGACAATGGTAATTACAACACCAGACTTCATTTGCTCCGCCTTCACTTTTGGAGAAAATCCATCTTTTCCATTTTGAAGTCCAGTAGCCTTTTCGTCCAGTTTTTTCAAAAGCTGCGTATATAAATCCAGAGTCGGCGGAATTGGCGTATCCCCATCTGCAACAAAACCAGATGGTCGAATATGCAGTGTGACAGGAACAGTGGTTGCTCGAACCGTGGTATCGCTTTCTGCATCGTAGCCAAACAAACTCATCTTCACCGCACCGGGATGCAGTTCGGCAGGCAGCAAACAGGTTGTTCCGTCTATGCCAAGCACCACGTTGTATGTTTCTTCGCACTGGGTGAACTGCACCACTTTGTGCAGCGTTTTCCAAGCCCCATCGAACACGAACTTCACCGAAACAAATGCGATCTGGTCAGAGGCAATGACCTCTCGCTCCAGTGCTTCGATTTTTTGCTGTTTCACTAAAAATTTCATCATCCGTTTTTCACCTCATTCCACACATTATTTTCAGGATCATATTCCAAATAGCCGTCTACACACTGGATCTTTTTCAGATAATTGTTGTAGGAATGTTCTCCGGAGGACATCCAGTTGACCGGTTTGGTGATGGCGTTCCACTGAGCGATCGTTCCCTCATATGTGATGGCTGTTAGACTTTCACAGTATGTCAGCATATTTTCCCCAAAGGTTCTGCAATTCGCAGAAATGGTAAGGCTGGACAATGCTGTACATCTTGTAAACGCAAAAGCACCAATGGAATCACACGCAACACGAGCAGTCTTCAGCTTTGCACAGCCGCTGAAAACATACTTTCCCCATGTTTTCACGCTGGCAGGCACAGTGACTTCTGCAATGGCAGTGTGCTGAAATGCAAACGACTGGATCGCAGTAACAGCCTGCGGAATCGTAACGGAAGTCAGACCAGCGGTATAGCCGATTGCAGCATCTTCCTGTGCAAAAGCGGCATCCCCAATGCTGGTCAGTGTAGCTGGAAGAGATACCGTTTTCGCATTGGCACAATGATAAAACAAACGGTCACCCAGACCAGTAATGCCATTGCTGAGTACGATTTCCTTGATCTGGTCGTTTTGATCAAACACAGAATCATGAGAGGTATAATCGTAGGTTGCACCCGTGCCACGCAGCAGCAGTTTGCCATTGTCATAGAGAACATAGTAGATGTTTTCACCGCACTGTCCGGTCGCTAGGATTTCGCCTGCCGTCAAGTCATCTACCTTGGTTTGCAGTTCCGAAATCTGGCTGTTCATCGCATCCAGCCGCTTTTGCAGTTCGTCCAGTGTGGCATTCGTCTTTGCCATTTCGGCAAGCATCTCTGTTACTCTGCACTTACCAAGAATACACTTGCAGTATCCGCATTTGCTTTCATCTGCACGGCAGTCTGTCAGGTCAGAATCCAGAATAGCTGTCGTTCCAGCACGCAGTCTTACAACTGCCAGAGTCAGATAAGTCGTCACATTGTTGTTGGTAAAGGTGGGAATGTTTGGACTTGTGGCTGCTGTACCTGCCAGAACACGAATCCCACAGGTACGAGTGGAACGATCACAGTAGATTCCGATTGCTACATAACGATTCAACGATTCATCTACATAGGAAGAAAAGTCGATGGTATGCAGGGTATCACTGATAAAATAGTGTCCATCGATCCACGCCTTGCCCGTGCCGAATGTAACGGATAAATTTTAATTGTTGGTGCAAAACACTGCCGGTACGTATCCAGAATCCCGTTGCAAATCAAGCTGGACAGATATGCCGTGAAATCTTCTGCGGTATATACCCGGTCGAGATTTTTTGCATTAAAAAATCCATAGGAAAAAGACATATGAATATCACTCCGTTTCTTTGAAAGTCGGGGTCAGACTTCTGCCGTTCTGGTCGAAACTCTCCACCATGCCGATCAGCTGGATTCTGGGTTGAATCAAACCAAAGCGTTTTTGTTCCATGGTTACATAGTCGCCCACAAAATAATCCTTGTTGTACTGATACTGGGTCGAAAAAGCAGCGATGGCGGATTCCGATGCCGTTTTCGGCTGTACCAGATGTTCTGCACCGCTGCTTTTCAAAATTTCTAAATATTCCGCATCGGTCACATCTTCTTCCTGTGCCGTGTTTCGCTCGTCTACATAGACCTCATAGCGGTCAAGATAGGTCGGCTCTGCACTGGAACAGAAGGTCGTGCGTTTTCTGGCACTGCCCTCACCGCAGCCCAGCACATAGGCAAAGTTTTTCTGCACCGCATCGTCCGCCGCATAGGAGAATGACAGCAGATTGTTGTACGCATCGGAGAATACGATGTGGGGATTTTCATCCTGCAACAAACTGCGGTCCGTTCCGGAAAACAGATCGCATTTCAGTGCGTTTCCATCCAGCCGCACATTTGCCGAACCACCAATAGTTTCACAAAGGCTGTACAGCCATTCTAAGATGTTATCATAGCTGACCTGCATGTGTGCGGTTTTCTGCCAGCAGTCACCGGAAACCGTTCCCATGGAAAAACCGGGCAGATTGCGGATTCCGGCAGAAATCACATTGCGGGACAGCACCTTGCGGACGATGTCCTCATAGCTGCCGTTTGCGGTGATGGTGGGATAGATGATTCTTCGTTCCAGCAGGCTGGCAAGAAACCGTCCGGTGACAGTCAGGTAATCGCCCTTTTCAGCATCAGTCTCCAATTGCAGAGATTCAATGATGCCGAAGTGCTGTGCATCATCACTCCTTGCCACGATTCTGCCACGCTGAAAGATGGATACATTCTGCGGACTGGCAGCGATATACACCTCAAAACAGCCGCACTGGTAGAACTCAATGTCCCACAAAAGCGACGAATAGCTGTCGCAGATGGCTTCCAAAGAAATGGAAATGCGGTTTTCTTCTGCGATAAGATTGTAAATTTCCAACTGCATAGCTATACCCCCAGATAAGAATTGCGGTGCATCAATGTCACACGCAGCTTTTTCACCCCACGAACTGCCTCGACCCGAAAGATATTTGTGCCTTCCTTCAAGGTCAGCCAAGTGGAACCGGAAACCAGCCGGTTTAAGATATTGCTGTCTACGCCGTTGCGTGTCAGCGTGACGGTCTTGTTTCCGGTTTTCGTGGTAACCGTAATGACATCGCCGGTCAGAATATCGCCTTTGATTTGCAGATACTCGCCGTTTTCGTTGTAGATGGTCGGTGTCACTGCCACCACTTCCTGCGGAATGTCGCTGGGCAATGCCTCAATTCGCAGCGTGAATCCGGTTTCATCCCCGTCATTGGTAATGGATAAGGCATCACTGTTGGAATACACACCCAAAGGAAACGGAGCATCGCTCTCCGGAAAGGGAAAGTGAAATGCTCCGATCACGCCGCTGTAGTAGGCGTAGAAGATATCCCGGCTGTACCAGTAAATATCCGGACAGAGAATGGAGATCTGCCCGCTGATCTGCTGCTCGAAATTTGACATCTCGCAGGTTTCTACATACCCCTCGGCATAGACATCGATGTTCGCCGTCTTGTACCAGATCTTGATGTATCGGGACGGCTTGACCACATGATACAGCTGATGCCGCCGTTTCTCGATCCCAATGCTACGCATGGCAAAGAAAATGACTACGTTTCGTTTTTCAATGAAAGCGTTGTTGAGGTAGCTGCCGTTCATGCCTGCGTAAGAAGAAGTGGAAATCGTTCCGGCAGGCGGATTCAGACCTTCGATTTTGGAGGTCATGTATTGATTGGCGGTGGTGGATAGATTCACTTGTTCGCCGGATTCGTTTTCGAGGGTGAGGGTAAAATACATGGGATGCCTCCTTGTTTTTTCTTGTGGAGTGTGGTATAATATCTATATCGCATCTAAATACACGAGGTGAATAAAATGGATAAAATATTATTACAAGCATTGCAATCAGGTGATAAAGATAAGATTCTTCAAGCACTCAAAGCCAATATTCCATCTAAACTTTACAAATTTGTTTGGCTAGATGGAAGTGATAATGACAAGAGAAAATTCAAATCTTTAGAAGACAAGAATCTTTGGCTATCGAAAATAACTGAGTTTAATGACCCCTTTGAATTCAAAGGGATTGTTGTAAACAAAGCAAAATTTCAAGAATATGGTTTTCCCGAAGAAGCTATTAAAAAATACGAAAGATCTATTGATTATTCAAATAAATGCGGTGTATGCTGCTTATCTCATACTTCTCTTGAATACTTACCTATGTGGGCATACTATACTAATACTCATCGTGGGTTTTGTATAGAATACGATGTTATTGACACCAAATTTATTAATAAGGTAATATATGAACAAAACAGAACTTCAGTCTGTTCAGCTTTACTGCAATTAGCTAAAGAATTGAAGATTTTGTTTTCAGATGACCCCGCTAAAGAAATGCAAAAATTTGACATAAAAAAAACCAATACATTAGGTTACTTGTTTCTCATGAATCTCTTCATTAAAAGCGACAATTGGATGCACGAAAAAGAATACAGAATAGTTTATCCACTTGATTTTTCTGATGGAAAAAAAGGAGAAAATATTAGCATCAAAAAACTTGGATTAAAAATGAGCCGGATTATAGCGGGTTATAAGTGCAAAGATAATGATTTAGAAAAACTTGAAGATATCTCAAGGAAACTAACTGACGATGGAATATACCAACTTGTATTAAGTGATACTGATTTTGCAGTGATTGAAAAAAAGTACAAATGAAAAAAGTATAAATTCCAGTTTATCAATCTACACATTCAACGCATTCCGTGTCAGCCGATAAATCTCCAACCGTGACAGTGCCTTTGGCGATTGATTCGTCTGATTCACCGTTTTTCGATTGTCGGTATTGTAATAATTGTTCACCGTCCCACCGGAACTGTCGGGCAGCATCGCTCCGGAGATTCCATGCAAGCTGTAATTCAAATCAGAATCCATGGTCAGCTGCATGGCTTTTGCCACACCGCCTACGGCTTTTTCCACATACTTCTTGCTCTTGTCGATGCCGTCTGCCAGCCCTTTCATAAAGTCCGGCATCCAGCTCTCGTAGTCTGTCAGAGGGCCTTTATCCGGCACAGAAAAGTGCAGGAAATCCCGAATGGTATCGGCAACATTGGTGGCGCAGTCCGCCAGCCAGCCGATGGCACTCTGAATGCCATCAATGATTCCCTGAATGATGTCCCGTCCCCAGTTCCAGGCATCGGACACCAATCCTTTGATATATCCCACAGCGGCATCGAATCCATTCTGAATGGTGGATTTGATGCCGCTGATTTTGTCGGAAACCGCAGAACGAATGTTGTCCCAGATGCTGGACACCGTAGAAGAAATGCTCTGCATCACGTTGGAAATTGTACTCTTGATGCTGTTCCAGACAGAAGATACCACCGACCGGATGGCGTTCAGAACATTGGAAACCGCAGAAGAAATTTGATTCCAGATAGAGGATACCACAGAAAAAATAGCATTCATCACACTGGAAATCGTGCCGGAGATGCTGTTCCAGATGGAAGAAACCACATTCCAGATCGCAGACAAAACAGAAGAAATGAAACCAGACACCGCATTCCAAACCGTAGTCACCACATCTTGAATCGCCGTCAAAACCGTGGAAATTGTAGTAGAAATGGCATTCCAGATGGTTTCAAATGTCGTTCGGATGCCCTCTAAAATGGGTGTTAAAAACGCCACGATCGCATTCCAAATGGCACTGATCTTCTCCGAGATCCAGTCCATCACTCTGCCCACAATGATCTGAATGGCTTCAAAAATCGTCTGAAACAGATAGCCGAATGCCGTGATCAGCGGTTCTAAGGTGGTGTAAATGGCATTCCAAACGGTCGTAATGACGTTATGAATTGCCTGAAATACCGTAGAAACCACATTGTAAATGGCATTGAAAATCGTGCTGAAAAAGTTGTAGATCGCTGTAAAGATAGTGGTGAAGAAATCCCGAATTGCTGTAAATACAGTCGTTGCCACCGTCTGAATGGCAGTGACAATGGCGGTGAAGGTATTGGAAATGGACGTCCAGGTGTTGACGAAAAAGTCTCGGATACCCGTAATAATTCCGGTAAAAAACGTGGAAATGCTGTTCCATGTGTCCACGAAAAATGTTTTGATGGAAGTCCAGACTTCGTTCCAGCTTGTTCCGAACCATCCCAGCACCACATCTGCAATGCCTTTCAGAGTATTCATGATATTGCGGAATGTGTTGACAATGAAGTCCCAGATAGAAGTAAAAATACCCTTGATTCCATTCCAGCACTGCTCCCAATCGCCAGTGAACAGACCGATCAGAACGTCCAGCAGCCCCAGAAGAACACCAGTAAACTCCGAAAAGATGTTGGAGATGTTTTGAAAAACGCCTTCAAAAATGGGAGCCAGCAAATTGCACAGCCCGTCCCACGCTGCTTTCAGCACATCGGTGAAACTCTCAAAGTCGAATCCCAGAGCATTTAACCGGTCAGTGATGCCCTGCGTCAATCCGGTAAAGGTGCTTTTGATCTGTTCCCAGATGGCGATGATATTGCTTTTGAATTCGTCATTGGTTTTCCAGAGATGCACAAAGGCAGCCACCAAAGCGGCAACAGCTGCGATAATGGCGAGCAGCGGACCCAGCGACACGCCCAACGCTCCGGTAATGGCTCCAATGCCACTCTGCACAGCCGAGAAAAGGGCAGGCAGTTTGGATACGGCGGAAAAAACCGTTCCCACGCTGGAGATGGTCTTTCCCAGCACCACCAGCATCGGCCCCAAAGCAGCAGCCACCAGTGCAATTTTCGCAATGGTTTCCTTAGTCTGCGGATCCAATTGATTCAGCTTGTCCACCAGTTCCTGAATGCGGGAAACAATGGAGCGAATGGTAGGCATCAGAATGTCAGAAAAGGAGATCGCCAACTCTTCCAGCTGAGACTTCAAGATGGTTACTTGTCCGGCAAGATTGTCTTGCATGACCGCTGCCATTTTTTCGGTCGTGCCATTGTAGCCATCTACTGTATCCGAACAAGTGTCAATGGCATTGGACAGCTTTTCAAAATCCGTCGGGGAACCGTTGATGATCGCCAGCATACCGGACATGGCCTCTTTGCCAAACAGCGATGCAGCAGCCTGTGCCTGTTCTGCCTCAGAAAGACCGCCCAATTTCTGACGGAGTTGTTCCATAAGTTCCCGCAGAGAATACATCTTGCCGGAACTATCTGTCAGAGAAATGCCGTACTGTTCCATGGCAGATGCTACCGTGTCTGTCGGCTTTGCCAGATTGGTAATGGCGGAACGCAGTGCCGTACCAGCCTGTGAGGATTTGATACCGGCGTTTGCCATCAGTCCGATGGCAATGGCAGAGTCTTCGGCGGAGTATCCCAAAGAACCCAATACCGGAGCAGCATACTTGAAAGTTTCACCCATCATGCTAACATTGGTATTGGCGTTGGAACTTGCGGCTGCCAGAATATCCGCAAAGTGTCCGCTGTCCGAGGCAGACAAACCGAAAGCAGTCAGAGCGTCTGTGACAATGTCCGAAGTAGATGCCAAGTCCTCACCACTGGCGGCAGCAAGATTCATAATGCCTTCGATACCGCTGAGCATATCGTTGGTTTTCCAGCCTGCCATCGCCATATAGTTCATGGCTTCCGCAGCTTCACTCGCTGAAAATTTTGTCTTACTGCCCATTTCACGGGCTTTTTCCCGGAGGGCATCCATCTCTGAACCGGTCGCACCCGAAACAGCTGCCACCTTTGACATGGCGGAATCGAAATCCGCACCAGTTTTCACGGCAATGGTTCCCAGAGCCGTGACACCAGCGGTGACCGGCAGCAGCTTTTGTCCTACACCGGAAATCTTAACCCCGGCGGACTGCAGCGTTTCTCCCAGAACGCCCATCTTTTCCAAGGCGGTGTGAGAATTGTTTGCTTCTGTGGTCAGGCGTTTCAGTTCGTTTTCGGTTTCGATGATCTCACGCTGCAAAGCATCATACTGCTGCTGTGAGATTTCACCATTTGCAAGAGCAGTGTTTGCCTGTTCTGCCGCAGTTTTCAGTACTTCCAGCTTTTCTTTGGTGGCAGACACCGCATCTGCCAGCAGCTTGTGCTTCTGGGACAAGAGTTCGGTGTTGGTGGGGTCAAGTTTCAGCAGTTTCTGCACATCTTTCAGCTGTGTCTGTGTCCCCTTGATGTCCCGATTGACACCTTCCAGTGCTTTTGACAGCTTGGTGGTATCACCGCCGATTTCTACGGTGATGCCTTTGATGCGGTTTGCCATGGGGGTCACCTGCCTTTTTCAAAAAATAGGTTGAATTTATCCTAACAATATGGTATAATAAGAGCAAGGAGGTGTTCGTATGATGATAGATACAAACACAATTATTTCTATGACAGAAGCAAATCAGAATTTTTCCATGGTAACAAGAATCGTAGACCGGTATGGAACGGCCGTTATTTTCAAAAATAATAAGCCCCGTTATGAAGTCAGAATGATTGAAGACACAGAAGAAGCGGAAACGGCATCGGATGAAGAAGTGCTTTCTGTTTCAAAAAAACTGATGAAACGCAACGCTGCTGTTTATGAGGAACTTGCCAAATGAAACGACTCACAAAGGAACAGGTAATGCTGCTTCACAAAGAACTGGTGAAGGAATCAGGCGGCTCAGCGGAAATTCGTGATGAAGGACTTCTGGATTCGGCATTGAATGCACCTTTCCAAACGTTTGATGATGCAGAATTATATCCGACAATCATAGAAAAAGCAGCTCGTCTTGGATACAGTTTGATAAAAAATCATGCGTTTGTAGATGGAAATAAAAGAATCGGCACGCATACAATGCTTGTATTTCTTTCTCTGAATCATATTGAAGTGGAATATGATGACGATGAATTGATTCAAATGATTCTCGGAATTGCAGCCGGTGAAATGGATGACCGACAATTGCAGGAATGGCTGTGGAAACACATCATATAGGTTAAAACGCAT
>OICZ01000753.1_pt1 | contig 11858 bp, 10 predicted proteins | sample 1581461 | NCBI WGS metagenome assembly OICZ01 (sample SAMEA3882548, study PRJEB24775) | human gut metagenome | biome: human-associated habitat; feature: intestine environment; material: feces | place: Netherlands | collected 2009/2010 | reverse complement strand
AGAATGACGACGCTCAACAGCAGTGTGAGACTTTAATGTTTCATAGATATCCTCTTCAATCAAATCTGAAACTTCTTGATAACGTTCAAGAGGAACATCTTGAAGGTAATAACCTGCTTTAGTACACTCGAGGACAAGCTTCCCTACAATTTCATGAGCTTCACGGAATGGAAGTCCTTTAGTTGCAAGGTAATCCGCCAATTCCGTAGCATTTGAGAAATCTTTTTCTGTCGACTCTGCCATATGCTTGTCGTTAACAGTCATAGTATTGAGCATACCTGCAAGGATGTCAATAGCGACAGTAATCGTTTCTACCGTATCAAACATACCTTCTTTATCTTCTTGTAGATCCTTATTATAAGCCAAAGGTAGTGATTTCATCACGGTCAATAGTCCAATTAGATTACCATAAACACGACCTGATTTCCCACGAATAAGTTCCGCCATATCTGGATTTTTCTTTTGAGGCATAATGGAAGATCCTGTTGAAAAAGTATCCGAAAGAGTTACAAACTTAAACTCGTTAGAGCACCAGTTAATGATTTCTTCACAAATACGTGTCATATGCATCATAAGGATACTTGAATTTGACAAGAATTCGAGAATAAAGTCACGATCGGAAACAGCATCTAGAGAATTACTATATGGTTTTGCAAAGCCCATTAAATCAGATGTCATATTACGATCAATTGGGAAAGTTGTCCCTGCTAAAGCGGCAGCACCAAGTGGGGAAATATCGGTATGCTTGATATTAAATTCAAAACGTTCAGAATCACGTGTGAACATATTGTAGTAAGCCATCAAGTGGTGACCAAAAGAAATCGGCTGAGCATGCTGTAAGTGGGTGTACCCTGGCATAATTGTGTAAGTATGTTTATCTGCTAGACTGACCAAGGTATTACGTAAGTTATCAATTTTCTCAATAACTTCCACGAGTTTGGCTTTCAGATACAAGTGCATATCTGTCGCTACTTGGTCGTTACGTGAACGCGCTGTATGAAGCTTTCCTGCCACAGGTCCAATTTTAGCCGTTAGAAGGCTTTCTATATTCATATGAATATCTTCGTTGGAAACATCGAATTCCAGCTTACCAGCCTTATATTCCTCCAGAAGCTCTTCCAAGCCCTGTTTAATTTGCAAAGCCTCCTCTTGAGCAATAATTCCTGTCTCACCCAACATGGTTACATGGGCAATAGAGCCTTTCAGATCAAACTCAGCCATCTTTTGGTCAAAGGAGATTGAAGCACCAAATTCTTCTACCCATTTTTCAAGACTAGCTTCGAACCGACCGCCCCATAGTTTATGATTTTCTGCCATAGTTTTTATGTTGAAGATTTTCCTAAACGATAAGATAACCTTCCGTCCTTTCTTAATACTTATAACAAGTAATGACCTCTTAGGCCACAATATTTTAAATGAAAAAAGCTAGATATTTTTTGTCTAGCTTAGTTTGTCTCTCTGGACACTTGTTTTCCTAAAACCCGATCTCAGTCGTAGTTTATTTAGGATCGTGACGCCTCGCAGAACGTCTTCACGAGAATAATATAAGTTATAAGAAAAGAGTAAAAGAGTATCAGATGCGGCTCCCTGTCCACTTTTATCTGATATTAAGAAGTTTCTTCTCATATCCTGCTTTTCTTATGAAATCTGTTATTATTTGTCAAATGGATGGTTAACTTGAGAATTTACCTGTGTTGGAAGTCCCCAAAGCTTGATAAATCCAATCGCAGCATCTTGATCAAAGCTGTCGGCTGATGTGTAAGTAGCCAAGTTTTCATCATACAATGAATTAGCTGATTGACGTGCGACTACTTGTGCATGCCCTTTGTAAAGTTTTACTTTAGCGATACCATTAACTACTTTTTGTGTTTCCTTGATATAAGCAATGATAGCTTCTGTTGCCGGACTAAACCACAAAGCGTTATAGATGAGATTTGACAATTCATTTTCAAGAATTGGTTTAAAGTGAGATACTTCACGAACCAAAGTTAAATCTTCAATTTCTTTATGAGCTGTCAAAAGTGCAATAGCTCCTGGGCATTCATAAATTTCACGTGACTTGATACCCACAAGACGATTCTCAACGTGGTCAATACGTCCAACGCCATGCTTACCAGCGATAACATTCATTTCTTGGATAAGGTCAGCCAATTTCATTTCTTTACCATTAAGAGCAACTGGTTTCCCTTCCTTAAAAGTTACATCTACATACTCAGCTTCATCGGGTGCAGACTCTGGTGAGTTAGTAATTCCAAAAGCTTCTTCCGGAGCTTGGTTCCAAGGATTTTCAAGAACACCACACTCATTGGCACGTCCCCAAAGGTTTTGGTCGACTGAGTAAGGATTATCAAGGTCTGCCGGAACTGGAACACCATTAGCCTTAGCATACTCAATTTCTTCCTCACGAGACCATTTCCATTCACGTACTGGCGCCACTACTTTAAGACTTGGATCTAGGGCAGCGATGGCAACTTCAAAACGAACTTGGTCATTACCTTTACCAGTACAACCGTGAGCGATGGTTGTTGCACCTGTTTTATGAGCAATTTCAACTAATTTTTTAGCAATAATTGGACGGCTAAGGGCTGAAACTAAAGGATATTTTTGCTCGTAATAGGCGTGAGCTTGAAGTGCTGGAAGCACATAATCTTCAGCAAACTCATCTTTGACATCAAGAACATAAGACTCAACAGCTCCAACAGTCAAAGCTTTGTCATGTATAAACTCTAAATCTTTACCTTCACCCACATCCATACAAACAGCAATAACATCGTAATCTTTTTTAAGCCATGTAATAGCGACTGAGGTATCAAGACCTCCTGAATAGGCAAGAATAACTTTCTCTTTTGACATATTATTTTCTCTTTTCTTATATTTTCTTAGGGTTGCTATCTCTATCAACCTTACGAGATAAATTATATTGAATATTTATTCATATGTCAACTATTTTTTTGATATTTTTTTATATTTATTTTTATTTTTATATTTTTAGTCAAAAAGTGTTTTATTTTTTTGGTTTTTATTCAATTTTATGCAATATCAGATTGAAAATAAATAACAGCCTTGAAACTGTTTAAATAGATTTAAAAATGTTTTTAACTATTTTTCTTATAAAATGCCAAAAGGCCTGTACAAAGTACTGACCTTTTGAACAACAGCATCCTCGGTAGAGAACAGAGCAACAATTTTAGATAGAATGAATGTCGTTTTTTATCCTGAACTGTAATTTCTTAGTCTATTTTTATAAATTGCTAAATTTGATCACTAAAAGCCATCCCGTAATGCCTCCTAAAAATAAGCAAGGGACTCCCGCTTTTCCTTTCAAAAATCAACCTACTTTGTTGTAAGATAAATATATAATTTAGCGTCGTTCCTATTAGAAAAAACTAAAAATATAAATCTATTTTTTTCCTAGTTAAGAACCATCAATTATTCAACTGATAGTCAGACCATGTCACATATGAATTTGTTTACGTAACATAAAAAAGAGCCTAGATACCCCAAGCTCTTTAACTGACTTATAACCTCAATTATGGATACATGTCAATGACGTAGTAGAAATACCAACCAAATCTTCACTTCTCTCAACTTTTTATTACAAATCTATTATAAAACTAATTTAAAGTTTTTAAAATGATAATATGACTACGTTATATCATCATTGTATTACAAAAACACTCTTAACTAAAATCATATGATGGCTGACATATTGCTTATGTACATTCGAAAACCCAACAAATGTTGGGTTCGTTTTTTTATAGTGTTGCGAGAACTTGATCAATATGTTTAATAGATTTTTCACGACCAAGTAAAAAGATAGTCTCTGGTAATTCTGGGCCGTGCATCTCTCCTGAAACAGCTATACGAATTGGCATGAAGAGGTTTTTCCCTTTAATTCCTGTTTCTTTTTGAACAGCCTTAATTTGTGAGAAAATATTTTCTGTAACAAACTCATCATCTGACATAGCTTCAAGTTTAGCTTTAAAGGTCTCAAGTACTGTTGGTACTGTTTCACCAGCCATAACTTCTTTTTCAGCCGCTGTCAATTCTGGGAAATCTTCGAAAAAGAGGTCTGTAAGAGGTACAATTTCTTCCGCAGCTGTCATCTGTGGTTTATAGAGTTCAACTAATTTTTCAGCTTTATCTGTCAAACGACCAGCTTCTTCCAAGAAGGGTTTGCAAAGAGCAAAGACCTTATCGAAATCAGCATGCTTGATGTAGTCATTACTCATCCAATCCAGTTTCTTCTGGTCAAAGGCCGCTGGAGACTTACTTAGACGGTTTTCATCAAAGAGTTTGATAAGTTCTTCGCGAGAGAAGATTTCGTCCTCGCCACCAGGGTTCCAACCTAGAAGAGCAATAAAGTTGAAGACTGCTTCTGGCAGGTAACCTTTTTTACGGTAATCTTCGATAAATTGAAGGGTATTAGTATCACGTTTAGACAACTTCTTACCAGTTTCAGAATTGGTGATAAGGGTCATGTGCCCAAACTCAGGCGCTTCCCAACCAAGAGCCTCATAAACCATAAGCTGTTTTGGCGTATTGGCAATGTGGTCATCTCCACGGATAACGTGTGAAATTTGCATATCGTGGTCATCAACAACAACCGCAAAGTTGTAAGTTGGATAACCATCCCTCTTCTGGATAACCCAATCACCACCGATATTGCCACCTTCAAATTCGATATCTCCTTTAACGATATCATGCCATTTATAGATTCCTGACTCATTAACAGCCAAACGAACTGTAGGAATAATGCCAGCGGCTTCACGTTCTGCGATGTAGGCGGCTTTTTCTTCTTCAGTCATACCAAGGAACTCGTTAATATAACGAGGTGTTTCACCTGCTGCTTCTTGACGTTCACGTTCTGCAGCCAACTCTTCTTCAGTTACATATGACTTGTAAGCCTTACCTTCTGCCAAAAGTTGATCAATATATTTTTGGTAAAGTGGCAAACGCTCTGATTGACGGTAATTTTCATGTGTTTCAGGACTTTCATCCCAGTCAATTCCCAACCAACGCAAATTATCAAGCTGTGAACGCTCACCATCTTCAACGTGACGCTTACGGTCAGTATCTTCAATACGGATAATGAAAGTACCGCCATGATGACGTGCATAGAGGTAGTTAAACAATGCCGTACGGGCATTACCAATGTGTAGCAGCCCTGTTGGACTTGGTGCGTAACGAACGCGGATATCTTTAGCCAAGATAAATCTCCTTTTTATGTTTCATTCTTCAGTCTTTGGATACCTGATTAGCTTGAAGGCTCTCCCCAAGCTTAAGCATAAGCTTATAAGTATCAATCCTTTTTATTATAACACAATCTGAAGGTCGTTCGAGGAATTTTATCAAAAAAACGACCACCTAAAGGTAGACGTTTTCGATAATCTACTTAACGTGTTTTGCAAGATCTTTTTGAGCTTTGTCATTAGATTTTGCTTTTTCTTTAAGCCAATCTTTATAAGCTGAATCATACTGTTTCTTAGTTACAATATCATCTTGAGATTTAATATACTTGAAGTAGTAGGTCGAACCTTTATCACCAGCTTAAGCGTAAGCTCCTGAGAATGGCTGTATGCGAGAAACTACCGTTGCTGCACCACTATAAGCGGTAGCTGGAAGATAGAGGGCACTATCTTTCAACCATGCTTGAGCTTTAGCATATTTTTCATAACGAACTTTTAAATCTGTGGTTTCCTTAGAAGCATCCTCAACTAATTGGTCATATTCTTTAAGACCTACTTTTTCCACAGCTTGACTATTTGGATTGTCGTAACCCATAAAGGACTTGGTGTTCTCGCTACTAGTCGTTTTCAAAACATCAAGATATGTGGATGGATCGAGGTAATTAGGCTCCCAAGCAACACCAACTGACAAGTCCCAATACTCTGCTGCTGCATTCGAAGCATAGTAAGTAATATTGTAGAAATCGTTGGCTGACAATTGATGGATATCAATGACAACATTCTTTTTTCCAAGTGTGGCTTCAATAGACTGTTTGAGAGATTGCACTTGATTCACAAAAACTTACTTGTTTGGTTTACTGGAATGTCCAAATAAATCGGGAACTGAACTCCTTCTGCTTGAAGGGCTTCCTTAGCTTTCGCGAACTCAGCCTTAGCTTTTTCTGGATTGTAAAGACCATCTTGACTATCTGCAAGATTCACACCAGACCACTCATCACCATAAGCTGGAAGTTGATCCATTACCATTGTTCCGAAATCTTTACCATCTGCTTGAAAAAAGTCTGGTTTAACAAAGATATTACGAACAGCTGTATTAGCACTTTCTTTACCATTCAACTGAGCTGCATAATTTGTACGACCAATGGCAAATCCTAATGATTGACGGAAATCCTTATTAAGAAGTACTGCTTTAGTTGATGATTTCTGTTGGTCATTTTCTTTATACGCATAAAATATACCATAACCTCCAACAATCAACACTACCTTCTGAAGATTTTTTATTTTCTACTCAAGTATTCCTATCTAGCTCAATTAAAAAAACCTATCCGAAGATAGGTTTTTACTACTCTTACAATGAGTTAGGATCAACTTTGATACCAGGACCTTGTGTAGTAGTGATTGAAAGGTTTGTGATGTAAGTACCTTTCGCTGTAGCTGGTTTAGCTTTTTGAATAGCATCGTTAAATGCTTTGAAGTTTTCAACCAATTTTTCAGCTTCGAATGAAACTTTACCGATGATAGCTTGTACGTTACCTGCTTTATCAGCACGGTAAGTGATTTTACCACCTTTAGACTCTTCAACTGCTTTAGCAACGTCCATAGTTACCGTACCAGTTTTAGGGTTTGGCATCAAGTTACGTGGTCCAAGGACACGTCCAAGACGACCAACGATTGCCATCATGTCTGGCGTTGCAACAACAACGTCAAAGTCAAGCCATCCACCGTTGATTTTATCAACGAGTTCGTCTTCACCAACGAAGTCAGCACCTGCTGCTTTAGCTTCTTCAGCTTTAGCACCACGGGCAAATACAAGAACGCGTTGAGTTTTACCAGTACCGTTTGGCAATACCATTGCGCCACGGATTTGTTGGTCAGCTTTCTTAACATCGATGTTAAGGTTGTATGATACTTCAACAGTAGCATCGAATTTTGCGAAGTTAGTTTCTTGTGCAAGAGCTACAGCTTCTTCTACGCTGTAAGCTTTTGTGCTGTCGATTTTCTCAAGAGCAGCACGCATTTGTTTGCTTTTTTTAGCCATGTTAATTATTTCTCCTTGTGTATTGTGGTCATAACGACTTTCATCTTCCACGTCACTCAGCGAAGTGAGGCGACGTCTGTGGTTTTCTTGTTAACTGAATTAGTCAGTAACAGTGAATCCCATTGAACGTGCAGTACCTTCGATCATACGCATAGCTGATTCGATGTTTGCAGCGTTCAAGTCAGGCATTTTAGTTTCAGCAATTTCTCGTACTTGCGCACGAGTTACTGAAGCAACTTTAACTGAGTTTGGAGTACCTGAGCCTTTTTCAACACCTGCAGCTTTTTTCAAAAGAACAGCAGCTGGTGGTGTTTTAGTGATGAAATCGAATGATTTATCTTCATACACAGAGATAACAACTGGGATAATCATACCAGCTTGATCAGCTGTACGAGCGTTAAACTCTTTAGTGAATCCCATGATGTTGATTCCGGCTTGACCAAGAGCTGGTCCAACTGGTGGAGCTGGAGTCGCTTTACCAGCAGGAATCTGAAGTTTTACGATGTTTTCGACTTTTTTAGCCATTTTGTAATTTCCTCCTATTGTGGTTTTGGCGGTAAGTAAGTTTTGTTACCTCCCACAAGTATGTTTTTACATACCTTATCTATTATACAAAAATTCTTTTTAGATGCAAGAAATTCTTATTAAGTTTAGGAAAAAATTTACATTAAGACTTTTTCGCGGTAAAATAGACCTATGGTTCTATATAAATTCTTTGCTATAGCATTTTTGATTTTAACACCTATCTTTGCTTTTATTATCCACCGCTTCTTCAGTTTAAAATATCTCGGTCTTAATTTCGCTGATTTAACCTTTCCACTTTATTTTATTGAAGTCATTGCTATATCAGCTCGTTTTTTTACCCATAGTTTTCTGCCATACATCACCATCTTATTATCACTGGCAGCTATTATTATCACGATTCAGATGCTGAGAAAAACACAATCCTTTAAATTTAAACGCTTCCTTAAGTTTTTCTGGCGCATCAGTTTCTTTATTACTAGTATTTTCTATTTAGGGACTGTAATTCTCATTTTTATCGTCTCTTAAAAACAAGAAAACTCAGCATATTTTAGTAAGCTGAGTTTTTTACATTGAATTATAAAAAAGCAGGTAATCATGCCTGCTAAATTTTTAGATATTAAGGGAAGACCTGAGTCATTCGTCCAGTATCTACATCGTAAACCGCACCAGAGATGATAACATCCTTAGGAATAAGTGGCGACTGACGAAGAATAGCCATATCTTCACGGACACTCTCTTCTACATCTGTAAATGGAAGAAAATCTTGATCAGATACGTCAACGCCAAGTTCTTTATTAAGATAGGCCGTAAACTCATCGTTCTTAAAGGTCTGAGCACCACAATCTGTATGGTGAAGAACTACGATTTCACGTGTCCCCATCTGTTGTTGGGAAATGACCAAAGAACGAATTACATCTTCCGTAACACGACCACCCGCATTACGCAAAATATGAGCGTCACCTAGTGCCAACCCTAAGGCCTGGGCAACGTGAAGGCGTGAATCCATACAAGTCACAATAGCCACCTTAGTCTTAGGTTTCAAGGGAAGATGGGCTATCCCGTGAAGATCAACATAGGCTTTGTTGGCATTGAGAAAGTTTTCAAAATAGGACATAATAACTCACTTTCTAACGGAGAACTAATTGACATTCAAATTATTTATAGTCTATCTTATCATCTTTTTCTTAACTTGTCAGCTATCAACTTCTTTAAGTAAAAAAGAGAGTCCTACCTATCGAGGTTACTCTCCTTTATTTCATGAACGTTTTGGTAAGCATCTATTAAGTAAGCCTGCGAAGGTTTGAAGGTTGAGACTTTGAACGTAGATTTCTCCTGTTCCCCTGAAGGTATTAACCACACCTTCACCTGTTCCGATAGACTGCCAGAAACCATTTTCCAAATGAATACTATAATCAATAGTCTGGCTCCAAGCAACAACATGGGCATTATCAATAGTCACTTCTTGATTGTTTAGCACAATTTTTTAATAGAACCGTAAGCATTGGCCAAAAGAGTCCCTTGACCTTGGGTCGTCATAACGAAGAATCCTCCCTGGCCACCAAAGAGAGCCTTACCGATCGATTGGGTTTCCATTGTATAGTAAGCCGTACCATCAAGTACTAAAAAGGCACCATCATTAAGTCGGTACTGCTTTTCATCAAGATACAGCGGAATCACCTGACCTGGTGAGTCGTGTGCCAATGCTAGGTAAGCATTATTAGACTGGGCAAATACCTAGGTAATAAAGGTACTTTCACCCGAAACCATTGACCGTCCAACTGCTTTTACAAAGCGTCCTACACCAGAGCCACTTGCATTTAATTTGGTGTTGAGAGTCACAAATTAGGTGTATGGTAGACCATACTGCCAAGTTGGATAAAAACCGTTTCACCTTGATTAAGAGTTAACTCTATCAGCTGGAATTGCATATTGCTGTCTGTGAAAAATTGCATAATAGATACCTCCCTATTCTTAAGAAAAGTATAGTATCGAACAGGTATTCTTGCAGCCGCTTTCAGATTCCAACTCTGAGCATATCTTTTAAGAAAAGACTTTTTTGAGTACTTCTCCTACCGTTGTGACCCCAATGACCTGGATACCTTCTGGAATCTTCATGCCATGAAGCGAATTTTTAGGAACATAAATCTTAGTAAAACCTAGTTTAGCGGCTTCATTGATACGCTGCTCAATACGAGTCACACGACGAATCTCTCCGGTCAAGCCAATCTCTCCTACGAAGGCTTCTTGTGGATTGGTTGGAAGCTCCTTGTAACTAGAAGCGATAGCAACGGCAACTGCAAGGTCAATAGCTGGCTCGTCCAACTTGACACCACCAGCTGATTTGAGATAGGCATCTTGATTTTGGAGAAGAAGGCCGCAACGTTTCTCTAAGACAGCCATGATAAGGCTGACACGGTTAAAGTCCAGTCCCGTCGTTGTCCGCTTTGCGTTACCAAAGACGGTCGGTGTCACCAAAGCTTGAACCTCAGCTAGGATAGGTCGACTCCCCTCCATTGTGACAACAATGGCAGAACCTGTGGCACCGTCTAGGCGTTCTTCTAAGAAAACTTGGCTAGGGTTTAGTACCTCGACCAGACCACCTGACTGCATTTCAAAAATACCAATCTCATTGGTTGAACCAAAACGGTTTTTAACTGCCCTCAGAATACGGAAGGTATGATGACGTTCCCCCTCAAAATAAAGCACAGTATCCACCATGTGCTCCAACATACGTGGTCCAGCCAGCTGTCCCTCCTTGGTCACATGCCCAACAATAAAAGTGGCAATGTTATTGGTTTTGGCAATCTGTATGAGTTCGGCAGTTACTTCACGAACCTGGGAAACAGAACCTTGAACGCCAGAGATCTCTGGGCTCATGATGGTCTGAATAGAATCAATAATGAGGAAATCGGGTTTGATACCCTCCACTTGACTACGGACTGCTTGCATATTGGTCTCAGCATACAGATAAAATTCGTTATCAATATCACCTAAACGTTCACTCCGCAATTTGATTTGCTCGGCCGATTCTTCCCCAGAAACATAGAGGACAGTTCCCTTGTTAGCCAGCTGTGTTGACACCTGTAAGAGGAGGGTCGATTTCCCTATTCCTGGATCTCCTCCAATAAGAACCAAACTCCCCGGAACCACACCGCCACCTAAAACACGGTTAAACTCGTCCATATCGGTTTTTATGCGGGCATAACTAATTGAAGAGACTTCTTTTAACTTAGTAGGTTTGGACTTTTCACCCGCCAAACTGACACGGGCATTTTTAACCTCCTGTACCTCAACCTCTTCCTCAAAAGAGGACCAAGAAGAACAATTGGGACAGCGCCCTAGATATTTGGGTGAATTGTAGCCACATTCTCTACAAACAAAAGTTGATTTTTTCTTAGCTATGATTCTAATCCTTTCCTTTCATGATAAACTCAGACATTGCCATCTACTCCTATAAGCTCTAGTTTTAGCACGATTTCTCTAGAAAAACTCTTTTAAATCCAGATTGGTTAAACAAGAAGCCCTACGCTGCTCAAAGATATGAGAAGATATAACCAGCAATCCGGCCGCAAATTTCTTCTATTTTCCAGTTGACCCGAACCCACCAGTTCGAACCCTATCTGCTTCGTCTCCATCAACAATCAAGAAGGGCATAAAGACACCTTGAACGATGCGCTCACCAACTTCAAGAGTCACAGGCTGGTCAGTAATATTTTTCATCTGGGCGAAGATATGTCCTTCATTTCCGGGATTTCCATAGTAATCGCCATCAATAACTCCAACTGAGTTGATTAAGACCAGACCTTTTTTACGAGGGTTAGAGGAACGGTCATAGAGATAGAGAACCTCACCAGGTTGCATGTAAGCCTTAACACCTGTTGGTACGAGAACAATTTCCCCAGGAGAAATCATAGTATTCTCCGCAACCTTTAAATCATAGCCAGCTGCATGGGCAGTCTCTCGCTTTGGAAGTAAGTCCTGATTGTTATAGGTTGATACAAGTTCAAATCCACGAATTTTAGTCATTATTTTTCCTTTCAATACATCAGTTAACTAATTCTTGTAAAATCATCTACACTGAATTAAGAAGAATATTTTCTAAATCT
>OICZ01000752.1_pt1 | contig 11870 bp, 6 predicted proteins | sample 1581461 | NCBI WGS metagenome assembly OICZ01 (sample SAMEA3882548, study PRJEB24775) | human gut metagenome | biome: human-associated habitat; feature: intestine environment; material: feces | place: Netherlands | collected 2009/2010 | reverse complement strand
TATGTTCACCCACCCCGGGCTCTTTTTGCTCTACGCCGTCTTATCGTCTTGCCTTGCCACAACCATGAATCTCTTTGGCATCGTCGGCATCTTCTCGGGCGGCCTGATGGAGATGGCAGCCTTCAACTTTATTCCGCTCATGCGCACGCATGCCGGTGCCTATCTTTTGGCGCTCGGTATCGGCCTTGCCTTTAGCCTCATCTTTTTTGTTAGTTTTCGAGCACTCATCTTGGTCTATGACCTTAAGACACCGGGCCGCGAGGATCATGTTGCCAATCGCGCGGCAATCGATTGTTTAACGGGAAGCGACTTTGCCAAAGAGCAATCCCCCAATGACGAGGTCGATAGTCGATCCGATCAAGATCACGTCCTCGCTGAGCGGGTAATTCAGCTTTTAGGTGGCGTTGGCAATATCGTGGGCGCAACCAACTGCGCCACGCGCCTGCGCGTCGAGGTCGCAGACCCTTCCATCGTTGCAGATAACGCGTCGTTTGTCGCGGTGGGCGCCAAGGGCCTCATCATTACGGGCAAGACCGCCCAGGTGGTCATCGGCATCTCCGTTCCCCGCGTTAAAGAGCATTTTGACCAGATCATGGGCCTCGAGCCGGAATTTGTGCCCACCACCTCGGCCTCCCCTGCCGCCAGCGCAGCCCATAAGCGCGGCTCTATTTGCTTCTTCGATATCGACGGAACGCTCGCCTGGCAAGACCCCAGGCTCGCCCAAGACCTTCCCGAAGACGAGCGGGACCTCTCCCCCTATCCCAACGAGGCGGTTTCGCAGGCAATCCGCGAGTTTGTCGCCAACGGCAACATGGCCTTTATCTGCACGGGACGCACCCTGAGCTGCATCCACCCCAAACTTCTTGAGCTGCCTTGGACCGGCATCGTCTGTCTTGCGGGCGGTTACGCCGAGATCAACGGACACGCAATTCGCGATCTGTCGATGACGCCCAGTATGCTGCAGCGTCTTGCCCCCTACCTTGAGCAATCGGGCGAGGTCATCCGCTTTGAGGGCCTCAACGGCGTCGTGCGCATGAGTGCCGATGCCCCCGATGCCCCCGGATACGCGCGCACCCTGGGCGACGCAGTCACGCAGCTGCAACATTACAGTGTCTACAAGATCTTGATGTCTACATCGCTCGCCAACCACATCGCTCAAGATAAGGCACTTGAGCCGCTGCTGTGCTTTAACGAGCTCGAACTCGAGGTAACCGAAATCTCGCCCCGCGAATGCACGAAGCGCGGGGGCATCCAGTCTGTACTCGACGCCCTCGACCCCCACCACGGAACCGTATACGGCATTGGCGACGCCAGCAATGACGTCTCGCTGATGAACGCCGTCGATGTCGGTATCGCCATGGGCAATGCGCCGGACTATCTCAAGGATAAGGCCGATTACGTGACCGACACCGTCGATCACGACGGTGTCGTTGCGGCGCTCGAGCATTTTAGGCTGATTTAGGCACACTCCATCAAACGCACGCCCGTTGTCCTAAATCGCCAAAACTGCCGCGCCAAACGCCCTGATGTGGCAATATGTTGTCTGCATATTGCATCAATGCAACCTCAGAAAGAATGCGAGAACCCGTGTCCAGTTCGTTTACCAGCTTTTTAGCCCAGCACTTTGACCAGATTAACGACTATCTGGCCACGTTCTTTGACGGACAGGCGACTTCCGCCGATATCGAGCGTTACCTGTATGCCCCGCTCTCGGCATTTACGGCCAATGCCGGCAAACGCCACCGCCCGCTCATCTGCATGCTCGCCGCCACCGCGGTAGGTGGCAGCTTTGAGAGCGCCCGCAGCGCGGCGGCAGCTATCGAGCACTTTCAATCGGGAGCGCTAATCCATGACGACATCGCCGACAACGGCCAACTGCGCCGCGGCAAGCCCTGCATGCACCTTACCGAGGGCACGGGGCTTGCCATCAACTGCGGCGACCTAGCGCTCACGATGGTCACCAAGACAGTTCTCGACGACCCCACGCTCGTGGCAGACGTGAAACTCCGCGTGCTCCACGAGCTCACCGAGATGATCGTTCGCACCATCGAGGGCCAGGCGCTCGACTTGGGCTGGGTCCGCGACGGGCGCTTCGACATCTCGGTCGACGATTATCTGGACATGGCGACGCACAAGACCGCGTACTACAGCGGAGCCACGCCACTTGCCGCCGGAGCCATTATCGGCAGCGGCAGCGATGAGCAGATTGAGGCACTGCGCGCCTTTGGCCTGCACACGGGCCTTGCCTTCCAGATTCAGGACGACCTGCTCAACTTGATCGGCGCCAAGGAGGCCGCCAACAAGGACTTCCGCACCGATATCACCGAGGGCAAGCGCACCCTCGTCGCCGTGCACGCCCTGTCAGACGAGCGTTATCACGACGAGGTCGAGGCAATCCTTTCCTCGGGCACCGAGGACCCCGCGCAACTTGCACGCGCTGTGGAGATCTTCCAGCAGACCGGCTCCATCGATTACGCCCACACTTACGCGCTCGACCTGACCGCTAAGGCCAAAGCGGCCATCGAGAACGTTGAGCTTGATCCGCACGCACGCGAGCTGTTCCTCTCCATGGCAGATTTCTTTGTGGAGCGCCTTAACTAGCGGGGTTATAAAACCTGTCAGCAGCGTATTTGGGTACAACTTGCTACACTGTTGAGTGCATGTTTATGCATCCCTTTGCGTTGTCTATCCGACAGACGCTCAAATAGTACGAATGGTACGCCGAAAGGGGTTCGTTCATGGAACCTATTACAACGGGCATGCAAGGAGCAGCCGTCGAGGACGTGCAGTCTCGTCTCCTGCAGCTCGGCTACACGATTGATGCCGCCGAAGTCACCGACAAGTACTTTGGAGCCACCACTGAGCAGGCCGTCAGCACCTTCAGGCTCGACAGCGGCCTTGCTGCCGGTCATGCCGTCGATATCCCCTGTTGGAGCGCCCTTGTAGACGCTTCGTATAAGCTGGGCGACCGCACACTTTATCTGCGCATGCCCAATTTCCATGGCGCCGACGTTCAGGCCCTGCAGCGCGCGCTCAACGTTTTGGGTTTTGCCTGCGGTGAGGACGACGGCTACTTTGGCCCGCACACCGAGGCCGCTCTGCAGCAGTTCCAAGAAAATGTCGGCCTGTTTGCCGATGGCATGGCGTTCCAGGATACCTACGCCTATATCAACCGCCTGCATCACGTGTGGGAGGGCAAGCCCTCGGTTACCGAGGCCGAGTCGCGCATCGGTTTTGCCCGCGCCGCCAACGTGCTCGAACGCTTCCAGATTGCCGTCATCGGTGAGGACCCCATCGCGCGTAGCGTTGCATCGCGCATGTGGAACATCGCCACGGCGACGACCGACAGCAGCGGCATGATGTTGTGCGATTCCGAGGTTCCAACCGACGTGGATCTGGTGCTCGAGATCGCAAGCGATGAGCTGCCCGCAGATGCAGCGCCGCGCGCCACGATCGCCCTTGCCGAGTGTCACAACCTGGCGCAGCGCATCCGCACTGCCAATGTCGCCGCACAGCAAAAGCCCGCGCGCATCCGCATTGAGCTTACGGGCATGACGCGCTACAACGGAACCTTCACCGCAGGTGATGCGCAGACACTCGCCGTACGCCTGCTCGACGGCGTTTGCGATGCCCTCGCAGATTAGGTAAACTAAACGAGTTGCTTTTGGGCAACATCACACATTGGGACGTAGTTCAACGGTAGAACTCCGGTTTTTGGTGCCGGCTGTTGGGGGTTCGAATCCCTCCGTCCCAGCCAAAGAAACCAGCCTCTCGAACGCATAGCCGATCGGGAGGCTTTTCTTGTGAGCAAGCGGAGGGATTCGAACCCGCAAGGGTGCGAAGCTGAAGAAACGCGAAGCGTTTTCCAGCGCAGCACGCAAGGAGCGAAGCAGCGTAGCGGGGCGCGCCCGCCGAAAAGGCAGACGCGGAATCCCTCCGTCCCATATCAGCCGAGAGCTCCCCGCATCTCGACTTTCCAGCCGAACCGGCACTTAGGGACGTTCCTAAAGTGCCGGTCATCAACATGGTGCCGTGCGGCCCCGGCGGGTCGGCGTAGCATTACAGACTAAGCGACCATTTCCATGCGGGAATAACCTCGATGACGCCATGCTCCGTTTTGATCTGGGTCGCCTCGCGCAGCGTGATGATATTGGCATCCTTGATACCGGTTTTTACCATAGCAACCTCAAGGGAACCGACTTCACGCCTGCGCGTTTTCTCTGCCGTCATATCGACTGTCACCTGGTAGAGCGCGTATGGTTCCGATGCCAAAGCGTCGCCGACCAAGAAATCAACTTTTTCTCGTGCGTTCGTTGGAGCCGTAAATGAAGTCACCGTTTCCAACCGGCCGTTTGCCGTACGGCGCATGAGTTCAGCATAAATCGCAGTCTCCAAACGCTTTCCTATATCCTGCTGATTAGCACGCGATGTTGCATATGCCATCCCCTGGTCGACGGCATAGACCTTATCTGTTGTCGTTGTCTTAGGAGCCAAAGAAGTTGAATACTCCGGAAGTAATCCAATGAGATGAGCCTGCTGGAACAAACGAACGAGTTCGTTTATTTTTTCCCATGACGCTCGATATCCGACAGACTTTAAGGCTTCCAACAAACTGTTGACCGAAAGGTCGCAACCCGTGTTTCGAAGGCAGAAGAGCCCTACTTGGTTGGCAAGAGCGATATCCGTGCGCCCGCTCCGCTCGAGAATGTCTCGTGCAACAACATCTCGCAAATAGGCTTGAAGCATCTGAATACGCGAACCGGCATCAAGCTCCTGAACCCCAGGAAAGCCACCCTCTATGAGATAACGGTCATATGCCGATTCCAGATCAGTTCGCCGCTGCGGAGAAACAGCTGGAGCCCCAGCGCTAGTAGACATATCCGGCGTTTCAATGTGATGAAACGCACAATACTCGCGAAATGAAAGCGGATGCATAGCGTGCTCTTGCGAGCGACCGCGAAACTGCGTCGCTATTTCATCGGCAGATAGTTTTGAGGACGATCCGGTGATAACAAGCGTTACGCTCTCGTGCTCCGCCAAACGCTGACAAACGCCCTGCCAGCCATCGGTCTCCTGCACCTCATCCAGAAAAAGATAACAGCCTTTCGTTCGCGCTGAGGGAACCTGCCGCCAATACTCTTCCAAAATGTCGCTCATGAGCGTGTCCGGCGCCGGTCGAAGACGGTCATCAGCAAAATTGAAATAGAAGATACGCTCGGCATCGACACCGCGATCGATAAGGCGACGAATCCATTGAAACGCATAGAACGTTTTGCCGCAACGCCTGATACCCGTGATGATATGAACAAGATTGAAAGGCTTTGGATCGGGAAGATTTCCGATGACATCATCGCGATGAATGACATGAGGAATCTCAAAGGAACGGGCCTCGGCAACAATTTCTGCAATACCCAACGCTGCAGGTGCCATAATGCTCTCCTTTCAACATCTTGAGTATATAACTTCTCGTCCTACACGAGAAGTTTCAGCTACAACTTCTCGTCCTATACGAGAAGTTTGAGATAGATTTTCAGGCATGTCCCAAAATCTACCTCCAAAAGATAGGCGCCCCAGGCCCATTAGGACCAAGAGCGCCTTACATCTAGAAAATATCAGCCCAGTTCCGAAAAGCGAGCCACCATCTACAAAGTGCCGCGGGGCCCCGACGGGGGGACACCGAATTAGGTTTATCGCGAGTTCCGCACGAACAGGAGGCCACTTAATGTGGCCTCCGTCGTGAGCAGGACTGTAGAGCAGGAAACTTAGCCCGTGCCGGGGCCGCTGAGCCCTGACCGGCGGGATAGACCGGTTCAGATGGGGCTTTGATGCATGGGTGGTCTGTTGGTGGGCAAATGGGTATCATACTGTGGTTATTGCATCGACTCTGTGATGCATGTTGTACGTTCCCGGCGGTCGGTTTGCCAGAAGCGCCCCGTCGGTTGTTCCAGACCCGTTTCGAAGAAAGGAAACCACACGAACCTATGGCAGCTAAAAAATCATCTCCCTTGAAGATCATTCCGCTCGGCGGCCTTGACGGCATCGGCAAGAACATGACGGTCTTCGAGTGCGGCGACGACATGGTGCTCGTTGACGCCGGCCTCATGTTCCCCGACGACTCTCAGCCCGGTATCGACCTGGTGCTTCCCGACTACACCTATGTTCTGGAGAACGAGGAGAAGCTCCGCGGTATCGTCGTCACCCACGGCCACGAGGACCACACCGGTTCGCTTCCGTACCTGCTGCAGGACCTCAACAACAAGGTGCCCATCTTCTCGAGCAAGCTGACGCTCGGTTTTATCGAGGGCAAGCTCTCCGAGTTCCGCATCCGCGCACCCAAGTTCCGTGAGGTCAAGGGCGGCAGCCACGTCAATCTGGGTGGCATCTCGCTCGACTTCTTCTCGATGACGCACTCCATTCCGGGTGCTTTGGGCGTATTCATTCGCACCAACCAGGGCACCGTTATGCACACGGGCGACTTTAAGCTCGACCAGACGCCCATCGATGGCGTCACGCCCGACTATGCCGCCATCAGCCGCTTCGCCAAGCAGGGCATCGACCTGCTGCTTTCCGACTCCACTAATGCCACGGTTCCCGGCTTTACCAAGTCCGAGGCCGAGGTTGGTCCCAACCTGCTGCATGCCATCAAGAACGCCCCGGGTCGCGTGTTCGTCGCGTCGTTCTCGAGCCACATCCATCGCCTGCAGCAGATCTGCGACGCCGCTCGCAAGTGCGGCCGCAAGGTCGTCGTGACTGGACGTTCCATGCTCACCAACACCCGCGTGGCGCGCGAGTTGGGCTACCTCAACATCGACGATGCCGATATCATTGATGCCTTCGATATCGATAACCTGCCCGACGACAAGATCGTCGTCATGTGCACCGGTTCGCAGGGCGAGCCGCTGTCGGCCCTGTCCCGCATGGCCAACGGCGAGCACAAGACGCTTTCTATCCACGAAGGCGATACCGTCATTCTCTCGGCAACTCCCGTTCCCGGCAACGAGAAGGCCGTTCAGCAGGTCGTCAACAGCCTGGCCAAGCTTGGCTGCGACGTCTGGGATAAGTCCCGCGCCCTCGTTCACGTCTCGGGGCACGGCAGCCAGGAGGAGCTCAAGCTCCTCATGGCCATGGCCAAGCCCACCTACTTTATGCCGGTTCACGGCGAGGCCGTGCATCTGCGCGCCCATGCCCAGCTTGCTCGTAAGATGGGCATCAAGGATGATCACATCTTTATCCTCGATAACGGCGACACGCTCGAGATGCGTGGCGGTATCGTCAAGCGCGGTACGCCCGTCGAGTCCGGCGTCGTCTATGTTGACGGTCTGCGCATCGGCGACACCGACCCCATTGTCCTGCGCGATCGCCAAAAGCTCGCCAATGACGGTATGGTCACGGCCGTTGCCATCGTCTCGCTCAAGCATAAGAAGATCGAGGCTATCGAGTTCTCGGGCCGCGGTGTTTCGTTTGCCATCGACGACCAGTTCTCCGATGATGCCTCAGCAGCCATCATGAAGACGATCGAGAAGGGTAAGTTTACCTTTACCAGCAGCGGCTCCGATGCCATTCGCAAAGCCGTACGCGATTCGCTCTCCAACTTTATCTGGAGCCGTACGCGCACCCGTCCGATGATCATCCCGGTCGTCATGGAGGTTTAGTTTGGCGCGCGGATCTGCACAAAACGCCAAAGGCAACAAAGCCAACAACCAACCGGCATCTGCTAAGGGTGCCGGTTCCCATCTGCGTGCCAATAAGGGCCACGAGTCCGAGTTCGATGAGTTCGAGCCCCTGGTCGAGCCTTCGGCCAATCGCGATATCGCCGGTGTGGTCATTGCCGTTTTGGCGATTGCGTCCTTTATTGCCGTGATTTCCCCGGCAACGGCGCCCGTGACAGCTGCGGTTGCCGGTTTCTACCACCTTGGCTTTGGCCTGGGCGCCTACGTGCTGCCGATCGTCATCTTGCTGTTTGCCGCCACGCTCTTTTTGGGTGAGGACTCGCCGCTCAACATTCGCTCGGTCGCGGGTGGCGCCGTGGTGTTTGTGGCCATTGTCTCTATCCTGTCGCTGATGGTGCCGGGCACGAGCGATTCGTGCGACCTCATGTTTACGCCGCAAAACCTATCTGCGTCGGGCGGCTACATTGGCGCCTTTATCGCAAGTACCTTGCAAAACGCCCTGGGTAAACCTATTGCCATGGTTGTCTTGCTTGGGCTTGTCGTCGTTGGCCTGGTCATTATCGGCTTTTCGGTGGGCGGCGTTTTGCGCTCCGCACGCGATCGCGCCGCCGATTTTGCCGAGCGCCGTCGTGCCGATGTCAATGTGAGCCCGTGGGGCGATGAAGAGGCCCTGTCGGTTCCCGGCGTTGCCCGTCCGCACCTGAGCATCCTGCGCCAGAAGGGGGCTGACGCCGCGGTGACCACGGTCATGGGAGGCGATGCCGACCCGGTTTTGGATGACGACGAGGACAATGACCCGTTTGTCGACGTGTCCGAGGCCGTGGAGGCCGAGCGCGCCAAGACCACGCTGCTGCCGCGTCGCCATGCCAAGAAGGGCAAGGCTGCGCCTAAGCTCAACACGAGCGAGCCCGACCCGTCTTGGTCCGATAGCGAAATCGAACTCACCGAGGGCGATGACGAGGACGACGAGGCTCCGCTCGAAACCGCCAAGACAACCTTGCTGCCGCGTCGCCGTGCCAAGGCGGGACAGGTCACCGGACAGTTTTCGATGGAAGACGATCCGGACAAGGCTGACGAGTCAGAGCCGCCGTTTGCCGTGAACCCCGTTTCGGCAGCTCCGCAGATTCCCGACTTCCTAAAGCATCCCAAGGTTGCCGATGCCTCCAGCTCTACGACTTCAGCTGCTCCTGTTGCAGCCGGCGATGGGGGACCGGATGCCACCGCTGCCGGTGTCGAGGGCGAACAAGAGGACGGCCTCAAACTCCCGCCGCTTGAAATCCTGCATGCCAATCCGCGGTCGGCGTCCTCCGCGTCTTCTGACAAGGAGCTGGAACAGACTGCCGAGTCGTTGCAGTCCACCTTGCTCGAGTTTGGCCGTAGCGCTCGCGTCGTCGGCTGGATTGCCGGCCCCACGGTCACGACCTTTAAGCTGCAGCCCGGTGAGGGCGAGCGCGTGAGCAAGATCTCGAGCCTCGAGGACGATATCGCGCTTTCGCTTGCCGCCCAGTCGGTGCGCATTTTTGCGCCGATTCCCGGCACCTCGCTCGTTGGTATCGAAATTCCCAATCGCAAGCGTCAGAACGTCAACCTGGGCGACGTGCTTCCCTATGTGAAGGGCGGCCCGCTCGAGCTGGCCATCGGTCGCGATGCCGAGGGCACTCCGGTTGTCGCCGACCTCGCTAAGATGCCCCACTTGCTGATTGCCGGTACCACCGGTTCCGGTAAGTCGGTCATGATCAACTCCATCATCACGACCTTGCTCATGCGCGCTCTTCCCGAGGACGTTCGCCTGATCATGGTCGACCCCAAGCGCGTCGAGCTTGCAGGCTATAACGGCCTGCCGCATCTCTACGTGCCCGTGGTGACCGAGCCCAAGCAGGCTGCCAGTGCACTTCAGTGGGCCGTGTCCGAGATGGAGCGTCGCCTGAAGGTCTTCGAGCGCCTCAACGTTCGCAAGATCTCGACGTATAACGAAAAGCAGGCCGCCGGCGAGTTTGAGCATTACGATAACCCACCGCAAAAGATACCCTACCTGGTCATCATCATCGACGAGCTTTCGGACCTGATGATGGTCGCCGGCAAGGATGTCGAGGCCTCGATCGTCCGTATCGCCCAGCTGGGCCGCGCCGCCGGTATTCACCTTATCGTGGCTACGCAGCGCCCCAGCTCCAACGTGGTGACGGGCCTTATTAAGGCCAACATCACCAACCGTATTGCTTTTAACGTGGCTACGGGCATCGATTCCCGCGTCATTATCGACCAGATGGGCGCCGAAAAGCTTACTGGTTTGGGCGACATGCTGTTCTCCAAGGTCGACTGGGGCAAGCCCCGCCGTATCCAGGGCTGCTTTGTCTCGGACGATGAGATCAACGAGATCGTCGAGTTCGTTAAGTCGCAAAGCGAGCCCGACTATCACGAGGAGATTCTGTCCGCCGTGGCGCTCGCCTCCATGTCCATGGCTGGCGGCGGCATTGTTCGCACGGGCGTTGCCGAGCCGCAGGATGACGATCCGCTTATCTGGGAGGCCGCCCATATTGTGGTGGAATCGCAGCTTGGCTCCACATCTGGCCTGCAACGCCGCCTCAAGGTTGGCTATGCGCGCGCCGGGCGTATTATGGACATGCTGGAAGAAAAGGGTGTCGTCGGCCCGCCCGACGGTTCCAAGCCGCGCGAGGTCCTGCTGGACGAGGAGGGGCTTGCCGCGCTGGAGTCTGTCGATGCCGAGATGGCACGTGAAGATCGTGAGTTTGGAGGATTCTGATGGCTGCACGCTTTGGTGACATGCTGCTCGAGCAGCGTCGCCGGATGGGCCTTTCCATCCAGCAGGTCGCCAACACCATCAAAATCAGGCCGCAGATCATCGAGTTTTTCGAGACCGGTAACTTTGCATCAATGCCCCCGCGTGGCTATGCGCAGGGTATGATTTCGAGCTACGCTCGCTTTTTGGGCCTCAATCCGCGCGAGGTCGTCAATGCTTATTTTGACGACCTCATGGCATATGAACGCGAGACCTCGCAGCAGGGCGGTCGTTTTCAGGATGCTGCCGGCTACGTTAACTCGCGTTCGTCGGTCGATAACGGACGCTTTCTGATGGTTCAGGGAGGACGCTCGACGCGGTACGGCCAGCGTCCTCCGCAGGCTGGTTATATCACCGAGACGGGCTCTAGCGAGGAGATTCGTTCTCAGCGAGATCGCTTTCGCAGTACGCCCATGCCGGATGACCGTGCGCTTCCCGCCGCTCGCGGGTTGAGTCGCGATCCTCGCGCCGGTTACGGCGACGGAGGCTACTCCGGTCGTGGTTATCGCGGAGTTTCTTCCGGGCGTTCCCGCGGTGGATATGCCGACGCCGATACCACGCAGGTGACGCCGCGCCTTCGTTCGCAATCGCAGCCTTACGGGCAGCGCTCTTCGGCGCCTCGCTGTGGTCAGCGTGACTATCAGAACCGTGGCGAGCTTGCGCCGCGTTCGGGTCAGCGTGGCTCGCAGCGCCAGGGCGGCTATCGTGGTCGTCCCGATAGCGGTCGCGGCCGTATGCCGCAGGGGAATGGCCGTGGCGGCTCCAATCGCGGACGCGGCGGTGGACGTGCTCCTCAGAACAATGGACTCGATCCGCGCATCATCTACGCCGGCATCGGTGCCGTTGCGCTGCTGTTGATTGTGCTCATCGTGGTGCTTCTGCGCGGCTGCGCATCTTCGGCGCCCGAGACCACGCCCGAGACGCCCACTGCTACCAAGACGACGACCAAGAAGTCTTCCAAGAAGACCGAATCCGTTGACGAGGATGAAGGCACCGACGATGCGACGGATTCTGCTGATTCCGATGCCGCCAAGGCGACGGTAAAAAAGGAAGAGGACGAGGTCATCAAGGTCAAGGTTTCCGTTGCCAAGGGCAAGACCGCCTGGATTGAGATCAAGGTCGACGGCAAATCGGTCTACGGCGCCCAGGCGACCGGTCCCTTTGAGCAGGAGTACACGCCCGAGTCCTCGATCGAGATCACCACGTCCAAGCCCTCCGATGTCACGGTTACCAAGAACGGTGAAAAGGTTCGCTATGACACCAAGACATCGGGCGTGGCGCGCGTGACCATTACCGTTCCCAAGAAGGAGTCCACAGACTCCAAGGACGGCGAGGGTACCGACGGCACCGATACTGCCGACGGCACCGACGCCCAGTCTGCCGACGGCGCCGATGCTCAGTCT
>OICZ01000751.1_pt1 | contig 11871 bp, 8 predicted proteins | sample 1581461 | NCBI WGS metagenome assembly OICZ01 (sample SAMEA3882548, study PRJEB24775) | human gut metagenome | biome: human-associated habitat; feature: intestine environment; material: feces | place: Netherlands | collected 2009/2010 | reverse complement strand
ATTTCACCTGTTTTAAGAGATTTAATAACTGTTATATTTTGTTATTAAATTCTCCGCAAACCCTTGAAAATCTTTGTGTGAATCCTCTATTTCGGACAGGAGATAATTTGACAGGAAATTTCAAAGAAGAGTATAATACATATTAAGACATTTTGAATCGGCATGTGTCCGGAAGAAGCTGTCACTGGCAGGTTCTCTGTATTATAAGCAGGTTCGAAATAGACGCTATGGGGGAAAATAATTTGGAAAAAAAACTGACAATAAATGATATAGCCCAGATGTCCGGTGTGGCAAAAAGTACTGTATCAAGATATCTGAACGGGGGAAGCGTTAAAGATGCAACGGCCCAGAAGATAAAAAAAATCATCGAAGAAAATAATTATGAGCCGAATCTGTTTGCAAGGCTGAATGCAAAAGAGAGCCGGATCATAGGACTTACGGTACCTGGATTTAACTCGGTAACAACACCGAGACTTGTAGAAGTAATCGTTGCCTATCTTAAGAAAAATGATTATACACCTCTTATCATGCATACGGAAAATGATATCGAAGAAGAAATACGCTGTATCGAACGGCTGAAGAATATGAATGTAGATGGAATTATGGTTCTTGCGACGGGAAGCACAAAAGAATACGAAGAAGCAGTAAAGAAGTTAAAAATTCCAATCCTGTTTCTTGGACAACGCTTCCCGGGAGAGAATTCTGTCATTAATGATGATTACAATGCAGGATATGCGGTGGGTAATTATATCGGACAACGTAAGTTCAAGGAGATTTATATGCTCTGGGTACCTGAAGATGACCCGGCAGTAGGAGGAGAACGACGCCATGGAGTGATCGATGGACTTATGTCCTGTGAGAAAAAGCCAAAAGAAGTCATAGAGACAACGTTCTTTTATGAAAATGCAATTGAAAATGTACAGAAATTTGTAGATCATATGAAGACACCGGCGGCAGTCGTATGCGCAACAGACCGTATCGCATTTGGCGTGTACAAAGTAATGTCAGAGAAAGGTATACGGATACCGGAAGAAGTATCCGTGGTAGGATTTGGCGATTACGAAGCAGGAGAACTGTTACAGCCGCCACTTACGACGGTAAAATTTGACTGGAAGAACTGGGGGGAGATCAGTGCTGAGTCGATGATCCAGATGATTTTAGGAAAGCCGGTAAGCCCGCTTCAGGTCAACCCGTATGAAATTATAGAAAGAAAAAGTGTAAAAGAGAACTGAGAATCAGGCGGATCTGTCAATTTGACAGACCTGCTTTTGTGCAATATAGACAAATTTAGATATCAATTTTTGGAACCGTTTCCAAAAATGAAAGTGCAGTGACGTTTTGTGTTGACATACAAAAGCTGATGTATATAATAAAAACATAGGAACGGAACCGGTTCCAAAACAAAACAATACAAGGAGAAGAGAAATGGGAAAGAACAATGAGTATCTGGAAATATCAAAACAGATCGTAGCCAATATTGGTGGAATGGATAATATCCAGGGAACAGCACACTGTGCAACCAGACTCAGGATCGTATTGAAAGATAATGATCTTGCAGATATTGAAAAACTGGAAGATATCGACAAAGTAAAAGGTGCGTTCATAGCAGGTAATCAGTTACAGCTGATCCTGGGAGCTGGAACAGTGAATGATGTATATGAGGTATTTGCCGAGTATACGAATACACAGAATATGTCACTGGGAGATCTGAAGGAAGAAAGTGCGAAGAGGCAGAATCCACTTCAGGCAGTGATCAAAGCGTTATCTGATGTATTTATCGGAATCATGCCGGCACTTCTTGCAGCAGCCCTTCTGATGGGAATTACAAGCGTCCTTGGCGGACTTGAAGTAGTAAAGACACATGATACCTTATATGCGATCAACCGGCTGGTAAGTCTTGCGTCTACAGGTATCTTTGCAATCCTTCCAATGGCAGTATGCTATTCAGCCGTAAAAAGATTTGGCGGGAATCCGGTTCTTGGTATGGTAATCGGAGCAATCATGTTAGACAGTTCTCTTGCCAATGCTTACCAGGCTGCACAGGGAACCGTTGATATAGAAGTTATCCGTCTGTTCGGACTGAAGATTGAGATGGTAGGATTCCAAGGAGGAATCATCATCGCGCTTATGATGGGATTTGTAGTTGCAAAACTGGATAAATTCTTCAATAAGGTAATTCCGGATGTAATCAAGCTTCTGGTTGCACCAATGCTGACAGTATTTATCTCTACGGTATTACTTTTTACACTTGTAGGTCCGGCAGGACGAATTCTTTCTAATGGAATCACAGACGGACTGATGTGGAGTACAGAACATCTGGGAGCATTCGGGTATGCGTTATTTGCCGGAGTTCAGCAGATCGTAGTTATCACAGGTCTTCATCACATTATCGGTGCGGTAGAAGCACAGCTTATTGCATCGACAGGAACAAACTTTTTAAATCCACTGATGTCTGTAGCTTTATTTGGACAAAGTGGTGCGGTACTTGGTTATCTTTCCCTGAACTGGAAGAACTTAAAAGCCAGAGAGCTTTGTATTCCAAGTTTCTGCTCGACATTATTTGGTATCAGTGAACCGGCAATCTTCGGAGTAAACTTACGTTACAAGTTTCCACTGATCGGTGGATGTATCGGTGGTGCAGTTGCAGGTGCATATGTATACTATTCAAAGCTTACTGCTCTTGGATTCGGTACAACTGCACTTCCTGGAATGGCAATTGCTAATCCGGCACATCACGGGTACATTAACTACATCATTGCACATGCAATCGCGATTACGATTGGATTTGTATGTACAGTCATCTTTGGAAAAATGTGGTCAGCACCGGATAAGAATAAAAATGACAAAAAGAACGATACAAAAGAAAATGATACAACAAAGGCAGTTATTACAGAAGAGCCTGGTGCAGTCTATGCAGCAGCAGAGGGAACAGTAAAAGATATCGAAGCATCGACAGATCCGACATTTGCAAACAAGGTACTTGGAGACGGTGTCGTTATCTTTCCGGAAGACGGAACCGTTATGGCACCATGTAAGGCAACCGTATCACTCGTATATCCAACCGGACATGCAATCGGACTTACAACTGCAGATGGAGCAGAGATCCTGATTCACTGCGGGGTAGATACCGTCAATATGAACGGTGAAGGATTTGAGACACTTGTAAAAGAAGGACAGGAAGTAACAGCAGAAGAAGCACTTATCAGATTTGACATCGACCTGGTGAAGAAGCATGGATACTCTCCGGAAATTCTTGTTATCTTCACAGAGCTTCCGGAAGGAAAGACCATCAAAACAGAAGAAAAACATATTGCAAAAAATGATAAGATGGCTGAAATCGTGTAAGGATAAGGTGGACAGGAACAGATGAACAAAGAGACATATTTAACAGAATATCCGAAGCATGAAAGTATGAGGGAGAATGTAAAAAAAGATAAAAACAGACTTCACTTTCATATGATGCCGCCGACAGGCTGGATGAATGATCCGAATGGTCTGTGTGAATTTCAGGGTGTGAATCATATTTATTTCCAATATACACCATTTCTTGCCGGATGGGGAACGAAGCTTTGGGGACATTACACAACAAAGGATTGGATTCATTATAAAGAAGAAGAGCCGTTCCTTTATCCGGACGAAGAATGGGACAGAGACGGTGTATATAGCGGATCAGCCTATACCTGTGAAGATGGAATTCACTATTTTTACACAGGAAATGTAAAACTCTGGGATAAAGATTATGATTATATCATGAATGGACGGGAACAGAATACGATTCACGTATTCAGTCCGGATGGAAAGAATATTGCATACAAGAAGCTTGTAATGACCAATGATGATTATCCGGTGAATATGTCCAAGCATGTCAGAGATCCAAAAATCTATAAAAAAGACGGCCGTTATTATATGATCCAGGGAGGCCGTGATGCGGAATCTTATGGCTGTGCACTTTTGTTTTGTTCCGACGATCTGGAACACTGGAAATGGTACGATACAGTGCGGACAGCAAAGCCATTTGGTTATATGTGGGAATGCCCGGATCTGTTCGAGATTGACGGCCAGCAGATTATGACATGCTGTCCACAGGGAGTAGATCAGAAGGGATATGATTACCAGAATGTGTACCAGTGTGGATATTTTCCGGTAGAGTTTGACCTGAAGAACAAATCATACAGCTTTGGAAAATTTCAGGAATTTGACAAAGGATTTGACATCTATGCGACACAGACATTTGCAGATGAAGCGGGTAGAAGAATCCTGATTGGCTGGATGGGGATTCCGGATGCAGATTATGATAATGATGCAACGGTTGCATATGACTGGATCCATGCACTTACCATGCCAAGAGAACTGGAATGGAAAGATGGAAAGATCTTACAGCATCCATTAAAGGAGATGAAAGATCTGCGTAAAAATGCATTTACCTGCGAACTGGAAGCATTTACAAAGTGGGCGCCTGCGGACTGCTGTTTTGAACTGAGACTTGACGTGGAAGAAGCAAAAAATCTGGAGCTTAAGCTTCGTGAAGATGTTACAATAAGCTGGAAGGACGGGCTTTTTACCTTATCGATGGGAGAAAGCGGACGTGGAAGAAAGCAGCGCTTTGCTAAGGTGGAAGAGCTTTCGGATATTACCATCTTTTCGGATACATCAGCCATTGAGATATTCATTAATAACGGGGAAACGGTTCTGACAACAAGAGTATATAGTGAACATCTTGAACAGAAAGTAGAGCTTGTATCCAGAGAGGTAAAGGGAAGCGTTCATGGATATGAACTTGGATCATTCGAGGTTGAATATAAAAAATAGATTCCGGACTGAATAAGATATAACAGGTGAATATACGGAAAAGAAAATAAAAATGTGGACAGGTTCCTGAAAAAAGAGGTGCCAGTCCACATTTTTTATACCATAGTATGCAAGAGATGCTGTCAGTGGCAAGTTTTATGTATTGCCATGCATTTGTAAGAAGTAGCAGGTGGCAAGTTTTTTGTATCTGACTGCAAATTCCGCTTCATCGGATCACCGATTCCGCTAGCAACGGATCAGTTTTTCCGGTCGTAACGGAACACTTTTCCGCTTCGTCGGATCACGCATTCTTATAAAGTGTTATAGTTTTTTCGTAGTCATTATTTTTAGATTACGAAAGGAGGCATTTTTATGCAGGACTACAACACTATTATTGGTGCTATTCAGATGCGTCTGAATAAGTGCCCAACCAGATCTGTTATGGATCGTTTTCGAATCGGATCAAGCACTCTTAACTTGATCATGAGTCGATATAAGGCTCTTGAGCTCACCATTGACGAGCTTGAAGCTATGTCACCAAAAGAAGTAGAGAACCTCTTTTACCCACAGAAAAATCTTCAACGCAAAGAAGTTCCACTTCCAGATTTTCAGTATTACTATGATCGTATTCATGCCCCAAACAGTAGAGTAAATATTTCATTCTGTTGGCTGGATTACAAAGAAAAGAATCCAGATGGATATGAAAAATCTCAGTTCTATGAATACTATCAACGTTTTGTTCAGGAAAACTATGGTGGCACAAAAATTTCAATGGCGGTAAATCGCAAGCCTGGTGAAAAGATGTACATCGACTGGGTTGGCGACCAGCCTGGACTTCTGACGGATGTTACAACCGGTGAAATTATGAGAGTTCACATCTTTGCCACAACATTAGGCGTGAGCAGTATGATCTATGCAGAGGCATTTCCAAATGAAAAGCTACCTTGTTTTATCGAAGGCTGTGTACATGCGGTATCCTTCTATGGTGCAGTTGCTAAACACTTTGTCCCGGATAATCTAAAAACAGCTGTTACGAAGCATACAAAAGATGATCTTGTATTACAGTCAACCTTCTCTGATCTGGAAGACTTCTATGATACGATTGTGCTCCCACCACCGGCTCGTAAGCCTAAGGGAAAACCAACGGTCGAGAATCATGTGCGTTTCCTTGAAACACATCTTATAGAAAAGTTAAAAGAAAAGATTTACACATCCTTTGAGGATTTGAATGCTGATATCAAAAAGATAGTAGCCGTCCTCAATGCGAGACCTTTTCAGAATCAAGCTTTTTCCAGACAAGAAATGTTTATCAAGTATGACAAACCATGTATGAAACCACTGCCAGGCGGAGAATACACAACTTGTGATTACAAAGCAGTACTGAAGGTGCCTAATAATTATCACATCGATTATGACGGCCACTACTACTCTGTATTGTATACTTACTGCGGAAAACCAGCAATCCTTAAGGCTACACCTTCTGAGATTCGTATCTGTGATCAGTACAACCGTCTGATCTGCACGCACAGAAGATCTTATAAGGATTTTCCGTTGTACATAACTACGGATGAGCATATGCCTCCGGAACACCTTTATTATCAGGAAATCAATTCGAAAGATGGAAACTATTACAGGCGCTGGGCGTCTGTGTTCGGTCCTTCCATGTCGGAATTGATTGATCGAATCCTAAAATCTTCTAAACACGAAGAGCAGGCATTCAATGCATGTGCCGGGATACTACATCGAGTAAAAGCAATCCCTAAAGGCATTGCAGAAGAAGCCGCTCGTAAATGCATTGAAATGAACTCCTGTCGCTACTCGACGTACAGGCAGGTGCTTAAAAAGATGGAGTGCGATGAGCATCCAGAATCATCACCGGAATCACTTCCATCTCATGAAAACATCAGAGGAAAGGATTACTACAAGTAAAGGTGAATGATTATGGCCTATAGACAGAAAGAATACAATTATAACGACAAACTTACAAAGGATCAAAATCTTCTTATGGACAAACTCTATAAGATGCGTATGTCCGGCATGGCAGAAGCTTTTGAAAACCAACTTATGAATCCGAATTCGGGATTAGAGAGCTTTGAAACAAGGTTCTCTGAAATCATCAACCATGAGTGGTCAGGGAGAGAAAACAAGAAGTTCAATCGGCTCTTAAAACAAGCAACACTAAAATATCCGGCAGCTGACCTTGATAGTTCTCTTTATGATCCAGAGAGGCAGTTAAACACACATGTTATTGAATTACTGGCCAAAGGTGATTGGATTGATGAACCGAACAATCTTTTGATTACAGGTGGAGCAGGAGCTGGCAAAACGCATATTGCATGTGCACTTTGCGTCACAGCACTACATCAAATGAGAACTGTTAAATATATCCGTGCGAATTATCTGCTTCAAGAATCCGCCCATGCGCATAGTGAAGATAATTACTATGAGTATTCAAACAAGATGGCCGGTTATGATCTTCTTGTTATAGATGATTTTGGATTGATGGACTTAAATCTTGACAAGTGCCGTGATCTCTTTGAAATCATCGAAGCTAGAGATTGCCGAAAATCAACAGTCATCATCTCGCAGATGCCAGTAGCGAACTGGTACCAATTGTTTGGTGATAACACATATGCAGATGCATGTCTCAGCCGCATGACCTCTAAAGCATATCGATTAGACTTTCCAGGTCGCGATAGACGTGTAGAAAGCAAGTAACTTTATTAACCAACAGGGCAATGATCCGTTCCTAGCGGAACAGCGCTCCGCTCATGCGGAGCGAGTGCTCTGTTTTTGCGGAATATGCAGTGAATAATTCTGTCCATTTTCCATTACAAAATGATAATTGACTTTTTAGAAATAGTTATTCTCAGATTTTCTACAAAATTAGAAAAAGCCCAAACCACAAGGGTTTGAGCTTCATTTGCACATTCACGTTTTCTGTTTTTGGGTATAGAATCTCTACTGTTAAATATAGAGTATTGGTTTGATTTTGTCAAGTCTTAGTTCTTATCTATATTCTTCCGTTAAATAAAAAAGTAAATTTCACATTGGACTTAAGTAGTTATTTCAGTTTTCCATATATCTCATCCGTTACTATTTCACACCATTCGGATGATGTTTTTTCTCCCGGTACTTCAATTGCCAGATGTGAAAACCATTCATCTGGTGCTGCTCCATGCCAGTGTTTTACTTCTGCCGGAATATTGACACAATCTCCAGGTTTCATTTCTACTGCTTCTTTTCCTTCTTCCTGATAGTATCCACGTCCTGCAATGCAGATAAGAATCTGTCCGCCTCCGCTTTTTGCATGATGAATATGCCAGTTATTTGGGAATTAAAATGTAGCCAGTTCCCCTCATGCGTCGATTTTACTGGGTTTAACGGTATACAAAACTGTGTTTACTGTTACTATCTTTCATTCTTTTCCAAAATAGCTTTGAAGCATAGGCCACATTATTTTCATATATGACACAAAGCTCAGCTCTACTTGTGCTTCATTAAACCATCCAACCATAAAGCTATTTATCTCTTCAAATAATACTTTTGAAAGTTTCTGAATAATAATTGTGTTATCCACTTCTTCAGTATAATCTTTCGCATACATTTTACATATAGAACGCACTCCAAAATAATTATATAGCACACCTACCGTTGTTTTTAATGCTTCAATATCTCTTGGAAAATCTGTTCTATTCATCATATTCACTACTAATTGATGTCTTGAGTTTAGGTAATTCCTAACTGTACTATTACCTATTTCAACATCAACTGTAAATGAAAAATCTTGAGTTTGTATACTATCTGCTCCTAACATTATCATCAATTCAACTTGTGCTGCATGATATTCTGTATAACCAGACAAAGCCATATATTTCCAAGAATCTTGCTTTGCATACATTTCCGTATCTAAAATATGCGTAAATTCATGAAACACAATATACCTTGGTATTTCCGAACTTTTGCATATCCTTAATATATGTTCATCTGTTTTCGTATTATAGTAAGCTTGGGCGGCTGAAGCGAATCCTGCTGCATCGCTTTCCTCAACATTAATTTCAAAAAAATCTATCTTATACTGTGGTAATTTCTCAATTTCCATAAACTCAATATATTCTTTTTCATATTCTTTAATTAAATTTTTAATTTGTATTTCTGTCATATTGTTTTATACCTCATATCAAAGTTAGCATTTCACTTTTAGTATACCATAAAACAATCCCATTCTCATTCTATATATTTTATCCTCAACGATGAAAAGATGTGTCTGCACACATCTCTTCCATCTTATTATTTTCAATGTTATAAGTTCTTAATAAAATTCAAATCCTGTTTCCGTAATACCTTCTGTAACTTTTCGTTCTTTCTCTTCAGTTCCTTATTTTCTCTGCTCAGAGCTGCCACCTTCTGGTTCAACAGTTCAATCTGTTTTTCCATCGCCATGTTCAGAATTTCTCTTCTTGGATCTATCATTCCGGCCTGTTGCTCTACTGCTTGGTTCAATGTATCCCGGACGGTTGGATTTTTATAAAAGAATCCTCTCGACAATCCAGTTTTCTTCATCAGCTTTGGAACGCTGATACGTTCTTTATTTGCCTGCATATCTTGTATTGCCTGCAATGCCAGTTCAATTTTCTCTTTACTTTTTCTCTGATTTTCCTCAATCATCTTGTCGTATTTGCTCATATTCTTCACCCCATCCTGCCAGACTCATATATATGATGTCACTCATCCTCTGTCTTACTTCTCTGGTTTCGTCTGCCATTCTTTGATTGCTCATTTTCCGGTAATGCTGTACATTATTCAGTCTTTTATGCCCCAATAGTCTCGCTATCGTCCAGTCATCCAGATGCATTTCTGTAAGTTTGACGCCATAGTAGTGCCGGAACATGTGCGTTCCAAACCCGAATAATTCGCCATGATCATCTTTCAACTGCTTTTCCTGTATCATGGACATGACTTTTGTTTTTATAGCCATATACTGCATCGGGCGGTCAGGTTCTTTTTCATTAACAAATATGTATTCTGTATCACCGAAGCCGTCTGCATACTTTTTTACTTCTGCGACAGTTGCATGAATCGCCAGTATCTTTTCTTGTTCCAGCAGTTCAATAAAATTTCTAATACATACAAATCTTCGTACAATCGTGCTGACTGCCTGTCCAGTAATTCCCAGTTCATATTTCATGTATGCCTGTAAAATTTCTCGATTCTGTATTTCCTTGACTTCCATAAAAGAAATGCTAATTAAGGATTTACTTTCGTCTATCCGATGTTTTCCAAGATGTAATCGTTCCAGATACCATAGATTTGCTTCCCATTGGATCTGTTCCTGCTGCATAAACGCATCTCTTCTGCATTCACCTAAAATACTTCGTTGACTCGTTTCGGGAAAATTCTTTAAAATAGTTTCCACTTGTTCCATTTCCAGCAATCCAATATCCGTAATATTTAACTGAACACAAGAATCATAAAGAAGTTTTAAGGATTTTAACCTGACATTTCTATAAGCCTTAGACATTGAAGTATTGGCAATGATACGACTCAACGTATAAAAAATTTGTTTCTTTAAAACTTCTGAACAATTTTGTGTAAAATCCCACACCAATAGGTTTGTTTTATAAGAAGTTTCAAAGGTCTCAGCTATTTCCTTTTCCGGATAATACTTCAGAAAATAAATTTTATTTTGATATTTCCATTCATATATCCGCTTTCCATTTAGCGTCTGCATTTGTTGATAGATATGTTGTTGTTTTACCGTATCATATATTTTCAAATAGAAAGATACAATTTGTGATCGTATCTGTCCTCTTAAATATTGTTCATACGAATTTCGCAAAGGATAATCCATTTCTTCCAGATGCCAGATTTTTCTATCTGCCAAGAACTTTTTCAATTTGTTAATTCTTGAATCGCTTTTTATTCCAAGTGCATCAATTTCTGAATATAGTTCCTGCTTTTTCTTCTCAATATCTACTTCAGATTCTGTTATGTGTTCTGCCTGTTGCAATAAATATATAGGTATTTCTCACACCTCCCTACTCCAGCAGACGTTCCGCCCCATAAATAGCAGTGTGTTGTGCATAAAACTCATTACTTGCTTCTATCAGTTCATCATCCAGCCAGTCCAGATACTTTATAGTCGTATCCAAATGTTTATGCCCCAATGCCTGACTGATCATTTCCAGTTCCCATCCTGCCTGCTTTCGCATATTTGCAAAATAGTGACGTAACATGTGGGGTGTGATTTTAACTCCGGTTTTCTTTTCCATTCGGTCCAACATATCATATACACTGTCCACTCTTAATGGCTTTCCAATGTTCTCACCCATGATATTCACAAACAGGTAATCCTGATGTTGCAGGATTTTCCGATATTTTGCCAGATAATCCATGAGAAATTCAAACGTATCATTACTTATCTTGGCACTTCTGTATTCCGCATTTTTGGCTCTCGCTTCATTTTCATTATCTTCCCGGAAGCATACCCTTATCATGTGATTCCTATAATCAATATCTTTGACATATTTTACTCCCAGTAGTTCCCCGATTCTGTATCCGGTTTCTGCTAACATAAGCAGCAGAAGCTGATCTCTTCGGTTCGTACAGGCTTGTAAAATTGTAATTATCTGATTTTCTTTTGCTGTTCTCCCACGATGTTCCTCTTCCTTCAGATAGGCTTTAAAAGAATGATTCCGCAGTACCTTTTTTACTCCCACCTGATTAACCGCTATAATCTGGTTATACGATAAGGTTTTGAGACTTCCGTACTGTTCATATTCTGCCTCTATAAATAAATAGAACCTGAACACATCTTTTAAGTATGCGTTGCAGGTTCCTTCATTCGGACACTTCTTTTCTCCAGCCGTTTGCTCTGTATGGTTTCCGGCTTTAAGCCAGTATAAAAATTCCACAAAGTGTTCTGTCTGTTTTTCATAATCTAACTGATAGACTTCTGTGAGTTCCATTTCTTTCTCTGCCATATATTTCATATAATAGCAGATTGAAAATGCTGTGCGTTTCACTGTATTTGGTGAACGTTTACATTTAATCTTATGCATTAGATATTTACTTGGCAGTTCT
>OICZ01000749.1_pt1 | contig 11918 bp, 9 predicted proteins | sample 1581461 | NCBI WGS metagenome assembly OICZ01 (sample SAMEA3882548, study PRJEB24775) | human gut metagenome | biome: human-associated habitat; feature: intestine environment; material: feces | place: Netherlands | collected 2009/2010 | reverse complement strand
CAAGTCCGTCAAATCCTGCAACCGCCACATCTTCCGGAATCCTTTTTCCCTCTTCCAAAAGCGCCTTGCATGCACCAATCACCATCAGATCGGAAATTGCAAATACTGCGGTAAATTCTGTTTCTTTTTTCAACAGTTTTTTCATCATCCGATATCCGTTTTCCATCGAATAAGTGGTATCTTCTTCATCCAGATAACAGATTCTTTCCTCATCCGCTTCCAGGCCATGTGCCTTTAGTGCTTCCCTGTAACCTTCCAGTCTGAGTTTTCCGATGTTCTCATCTTTCTTATCCGAGGCAAGGATTGCAATCTTTTTATGTCCGGTCTCGCACAGATAATCTACGATCTTACGGCTTTCCGCACGGTCGTCAATTGATACATAGGATGCGATACATTTCTCCGGCAGTTTATCAAATGCTGCCGTACTTACAACAAACGGAACCTTTATCTTTGCAATCCGCTCTTTGTTCTTCCTGAAATCCCCACCCAGGAAAATAATCCCTCTGAGCTTTTTTTCTTTGATCAGCTCCAGTGCGGTATCGACCTCATCCTGATCCTTTCCCATATGCTGGATAAAAAAGGAATATTTCTGTCTGCGGATCTTTTTTTCCATTACCCGCATCATCGTCGCGAAAAATGGATTATCAATCTCCTTTACCAGAATCGCAATGGATTTCGAATCGGTCCGTTTCAGATTCCTCGCACTGTTATTCGGCACAAAATTTGATTCTTCAACCGTCTTTAAAATCATCTTTTTGGTCTCAGGATTGATATCCGGATGATTGTTCAGCGCACGGGACACGGTGCTGACTCCGACCCCGCACTTCTTCGCAATATCTTTAATCGTCATTCCCATTTTATTTCTTTTCTTCTCCTAAGTCCTCTGCATCTTCAGCCTTAAGGAGCATCTCTGTCTTCTCCGGGATCCTGCAATAAAGTTCTGTCATCCTGCGGATCTTTTTCACAAGTTTTTTTGAGATCTCATCCCTATGAAGTCTCCAGATCCAATTACCGCCAAGGGTTGACGGATGATTGATCCTCGCTTCATTACCGAGGCAGAGATAATCCTGAATCGGAATGATACAGGTATCCGCCACGCTCGACTGCGCAAGACGGATGATTTCCCATACTGCTTCATTGACACTGAGTTTCTTTCTTCCCATATAGCGAAGTGCGAACTTCTTATCTTCTTTTTTTAATTCTCTGTACCATCCTGCCAGTGTTTCATTGTCATGGGTTCCCGTGTATACTACACAGTTCTTATCATAATTATGTGGCAGATAGTTGCTAGGCTCTCTGGAATCAAATGCAAACTCCAGAACTTTCATTCCCGGATATCCGGACTCTTCCACCATCCGGATCACACTGTCTGTCAGGAATCCAAGATCCTCTGCAATAATTTTCACATCACCCAGAGTCTCTTTTACCGTCCGGAAAATATCCATTCCCGGTCCTTTTTCCCAATGTCCGAATTCCGCTGTCAGATCTCCGTATGGAATGGAATAATATTCATCAAATCCACGGAAATGATCAATTCGAATCACGTCATAAAGTTCGACACAATGACGGATTCTCTTCATCCACCATGCATATCCGGTCTTTTTATGATATTCCCACTTATAAAGCGGATTGCCCCAAAGCTGTCCGGTTGCACTAAATGCATCTGGCGGGCACCCTGCAACACCAGTCGGAAGTCCGTTCTCATCAAACTGGAACAGTTCCTGATGCGACCAACTGTCTGCGCTGTCGAACGCTACATAAATCGGGATATCACCAATGATCTCAATCCCTTTTTCATTCGCATATGCTTTCAGTGCACCCCACTGTGTTGCAAATTCATATTGCATAAACTTCTGGAACAGGATGCCTTCCCGATTCTCTTTGGCGAATTTTTCCAGCGCCAGCTCATCTCTCAGACGATATTCATCTTCCCATTCACTCCAGCTCTTCCCATCATTCGCGGCTTTGATCTCCGTATAAAGCGCATAATCATCCAGCCATTCTTTATTCTCCTTACAGAATTTCTGAAAATCTGCATCATCTGCGATCCGGCTTCTTTCATATGCTTTTCTTAAGATCTCATATCTGCAGTTATAAATCTTTTCATAATCCACATATCCCGCATTATCACCAAAGTCATATGCCTTACATTCATCTTTTGTAATCCAGCCCTTTTTTATCAGCTTTTCCAGGTCTATAAAATACGGATTTCCTGCAAAAGTTGAGAAAGACTGATACGGTGAATCTCCATACCCTGTCGGGCCTAACGGAAGGATCTGCCAGTAGCTCTGACCTGCCTTCTCAAGTGTATCTACAAACTTGTATGCTTCTTTCGAAAAAGCACCTATTCCATATTTTGATGGCAGACTTGCCACCGGCAGTAATATACCGCTTGTTCTCATAATATGCACCTCACATCTTTCTACAGCAACGGTTTCGGTATCGGTATCGGTAACGTTTCCAATAATTGTATTATAAAAGCATTGCATATAAAATGCAATGCTTTTTTCAACTTTTTCAAAAAATTTGATTTAGTTGTTCTCCGGCTTTTCAACCTGCATGATCGCAGATTTCTGCATCGGGATACGGCAGTTCTTGTTGCTTCCGAATTCAACGATTACGTCTTCATCTGTAATATCAATAACAACTCCGTAAAAACCGCTTGTTGTAAGAACAGTATCTCCTACAGCCAGTTCAGATAACATCAGCTGTACTCTCTTCTGTTCCTTTTTCTGTGGTCTCATCAGTAACCACCAGAATCCTCCGATAATTACAACGTAAAATAAAATAAGTACGATTGGATTATTCATTTTTCTTTCCTCCTGCTAAAATAGACACTGTTACCATCATACACAATAATAGGACATTCATCAAGACATTTTAGAATTTTTTTATCCTAATCTTCTTTTTCTTCCATTTTTGCCAGTGTCTCTTTCTTAAACCTGGCATATCTTCCCTCTTCGATCGCCTCTCTGATGTCTTCCATAAGATGATTATAATAATATAAATTGTGGAGAACGCAAAGCCGCATTCCAAGCATCTCTTTTGCTTTCAGCAGATGACGGATATAAGCTCTTGAATAACGGCGGCAGGCCGGGCACTGACAGCCTTCTTCGATCGGGCGTTCATCCAGTTCAAATTTTGCATTGAACAGATTCAGCTTACCATGTTTTGTATAAACATGTCCATGTCTTCCGTTACGGCTTGGATATACGCAGTCAAAGAAATCCACACCTCTGTCTACCGCTTCCAGAATATTTGCCGGCGTTCCGACTCCCATCAGATAGGTCGGTCTGGCAACCGGAAGACACGGAACTACTGCATCCAGGATCCGGTACATCTCTTCATGTGTCTCACCAACTGCGAGTCCGCCGACTGCGTATCCATCCAGATCCATCTCTGCGATCTGCTGTGCATGCTCAATACGGATATCTTCATAGACACCACCCTGATTGATCCCGAAAAGCATCTGATGTTTGTTGATCGTATCATCAAGAGAATTGAGTCTTGCCATCTCTTCTTTACATCTTGCGAGCCATCTCGTTGTACGCTCTACCGATGCCTGCATATATTTCCTTTCCGCTACGCTGGACGGACATTCATCAAATGCCATTGCGATCGTAGACGCCAGATTCGACTGAATCTGCATACTTTCTTCCGGTCCCATAAAAATCTTTCTTCCGTCAATATGGGAATTGAAGTATACACCCTCTTCCTTAATCTTTCTGAGTCCGGCAAGAGAAAACACCTGAAATCCGCCGGAATCAGTAAGGATCGGCTTGTCCCAGGCCATAAATTTGTGCAGCCCGCCAAGCTTTTTCACTACCTGATCCCCCGGACGCACATGCAAATGATAAGTATTAGACAGTTCCACCTGTGTTCCGATTTCTTCAAGATCTGCGGTAGAAACAGCCCCTTTGATCGCTGCAATTGTTCCTACATTCATAAATACAGGAGTCTCGATTACTCCGTGTACGGTATGGAAGCGGCCGCGCTTGGCGCGACCGTCCCTTTTTATCAGTTCATACATAAAATTGACCTCTCTCTCAAATTTAGTAATGACATACAACCGGTGTTCCGGAATCTACATTGTTGAACACCGTCTCTGCAACATCATACTGTAGGTTGACACATCCGCGTGACCCATGTTCCAGATACCAGTCCCCGCCAAAGTTCGTCTGCCACGGTGCATCATGCAGTCCGATTCCACCGTTAAACGGCATCCAGTAAGTAACCGGTGATTCCCATTCGTAACTTCCATCTTCCTTCTTTGGTCCACGAAGGGTTGTATCTTTTTCTTTGTATTTCAGAATATATACTCCCTGCGGTGTAGCATCTCCTCTGCTTGGCTTACCGGTAACGATCGGTCCCTGTGTCACAATTGCACCATTTACAAAAAGATACAGATACTGGTTTGTCAGATCGACTTCAACATAAGTATTCCCCCAGTCTGCTCCGTCATGACTTGCTGCAGTCTGTGAATAATTCGCCTCTCTCGTTACAGTCTCTCCATTGCGGATATTCGCTTCAAGGGCTGCAATCTCGGCAGCTTCATCAATGATCCATCCATAGTCTCCACCTTCAACCGTTGCACTGTTGCCGCCTCCGGTTGTAAATGTTCTCTTTGTCTGGTAAGTGTCATACTTACTCTCCAGCTGCTGTACATATTTTACAACTGCATCACTGTTAAAGGTAACTGCCATGTTATCATCTACCGTTACCCACTGGGAAATCAGATCTTTATCTACAACTTCTGTATTCGAGCCAAAGGTATAAGTGATACTTGCCTTCAGATACTTATTCATATCGTCACATGCTTTCTTCACTTCTTCTGACTCGATTGTGTATTTTGGTTCTACATAGCAGTCTTCAGCGGTCATGTCAATCTCGCTTTTGAAACCTTCGATTGATTCTTTCACTACCTTTTTGAAATTCTCGGTATCAATCTTACTTCCGGTCTCCCCGGCTTTGACTACATACGAATTGCCGTCATACTCCGGATGTGCATTTACCGGTTCAACCTGCTGATCTGCCTGCATACACTCGAGACCGTTAATCAGGGTATCCAGCTGGTTTTCGTCATATGTAACACCGACTGATGCCGTAATTGTCTGTGTCTTTCCAAGGCAGACCGGCCACAGAAATGCATTCTGCTCTTTTACGAGCTTCTGCAGTTCATCTCCTGCTTTGTACGCAAGAGAAATATCTGTTCCGGCAATCTTCTCTTCTGTTCCGTCTGATTCCTTCATCGTGAGAACATATCCATCTACCTGACTCTTCATGTATGACTCTACTGCCGAAACTGATTTTCCGGAGAAGTTCACACCGTTGATCTTCGTATTAAAATAAAAATGATTCATGAAATATACGGAAAATCCAAGGTAAACAACCGCTGCCACTCCAACCACAGCGCCAACTACAATTTTAACCACTTTACCGGACTTTTTTGAGCCTTGCTTTTTCTTCCGTTTAGTTCTTCTATGCGGCTTTTCCTCTTCTTCATCAAAGAAAGAATCATCAAAAATTTCTTCCTCATCCGGATTGAATGCTTCTGCATCTCCACTGCTTAAAATATCTGCACTTTTAATAACCGGTGGTACTGCTGTCTCTTCTTCATCCCGCCATTCTTCTGCTCCATCCAGATCCAGAAGCCCGGTCTCTTCACGAACTACTTTCTTTTTCCGGCGCGGAGCCTTTTTCTTAACCGGTCGATCTTCGCCTGAGGCTGCTTTATGATCCACACCATCGCCAGATACGTGATGGCCTGAAGGACGTTTTGTTTTAGTGACTTTCTTTTTCCGAGGTCTTTCTTCGCTTTTCTGTTCTTTTTCATTGATGTCCTTCACCTCACTTACATTCTGCTCTCTGATCTCTTCCATGATTTCATCTACTGTGCTGTCAAGATTTCTTTCGTTTTTTTCATTCATACTCTTTTCACTCATTTATACTATTGACTTCCTTTTTTCACTCAATATGTAGTCATTATAATACGAAGGGGCGTGTAAATACAATACATAACTTTAACTTTCATATTTTTATCACTTGTTGGGATGGGAATCTTCTATTATAATAATGAGGTGATTTTGTGGGGAATGAATGATTTGCGTTGTGATGACAAATAGAATAAACGAAATGTTTCAAATCCCATCGCGCAAGTGTTCTTCTGCTTTATTGTTCGTTTTTTCGTTTTGACTGATTCACAAATTAATTCTTTATAAATAAAAGCTTACAGAAAGGATGGTATATAGTATGGCAGGATCTATTTATGGAAGATTGTTTCAAATTTCTACATGGGGGGAATCGCACGGAAAAGGGATCGGTGTTGTGATCGACGGGTGCCCGGCAGGGCTTTCTCTTTCAGAGGAGGATATCCAGGTTTATCTGGATAGAAGAAAACCCGGACAAAGCCAGTTTACAACCGGACGTAAGGAAAGTGATATGGCACAGATCTGGTCTGGCGTATTTGAAGGCCGGACGACCGGAACTCCGATTTCAATTCTCGTACAGAACCAGGATCAGCGTTCCCGTGATTACGGAAATATTATGAACACATACAGGCCGGGACACGCAGATTATACATTTGATGAAAAATATGGTTTCCGTGATTACAGAGGAGGGGGACGCTCTTCCGGAAGAGAAACTACTGCCAGAGTTGCAGCAGGTGCAGTTGCTGCTAAGATTTTGAAAGAACTTGGCATTGAAGTACATGCTTATACGAAAGCAATCGGTCCGGTATCTGTTCCGGAAAATGAATACCATCCAGAAGAGATTTTCCAGAACCCGATTTATATGCCAAGCAACGCATATGCCCAAAAAGCATCTGCCTATCTGGAAGAATGTATTAAAAATCAGGATTCCTCAGGAGGCATCATTGAATGTGTTGTTACCGGTATGCCGGTAGGAATCGGTGATACTGTATTTGAAAAACTGGACGCCAATCTTGCCAAAGCAATGCTGTCCATCGGAGCAGTCAAAGGCTTTGAGATCGGTGACGGCTTTAAAGCTGCAGATACAAAAGGAAGTATCAACAATGATTCTTTCATCTCCGAAAACGGACAAGTTTTGAAGCAGACCAACCATAGTGGGGGGATTCTCGGCGGTATCAGCGATGGAAGTTCCATTATATTACGCGCAGCCATCAAACCGACACCATCTATTTCCCAACCACAGAAAACAGTAAACACTGCCGGAGAAAACATCGAAATTGCTATTTCTGGACGACATGATCCGGTTATCGTTCCACGTGCGGTTGTTGTAGTGGAATCCATGGCTGCAATTACACTTACAGATCTCCTGATGCAGAATATGACTTCGCGTATTGAATATCTCAAAAATATTTATCTTTAATAGGTGACTGCTTCTTCCGAACGCATGTTGATACATAGAACTTGCCACCGGCAACTTCTCTTGCATACTTTGTTATACCCAAAAATGCAAAAGAAGCTGACGACGACAGGTTCTTTTGCATTTATACTTTATACATTATACATGGAAACATCCGCCACCGATAAACTCCCTTAAAAGTGAATTTGCCGGCACATTCTCGCTTCCGATCCCTACAAAATAATCCAGGAACTTTAACAAACGTTTCGCTTCCAGATATTCCGGACACTCTCTTTCAATTCCAAAAAGCTGTGCTTCTACATATGGTTTCAATACTGCCAGTTCATAAATCAATGCAGAATTGAACATCACATCCGCTTCCTCCTGATATGGGAATATATTACACTCCTCACCTTTTCGTACAGACGGCCACATACGGATAGTTTCTTTTGCAGAAGTTCCTCTCGTTCTCGCATCTCGGACAATTCTGCGGATCAGACGCCCATCTGTTGTCGGAATCCGATTATGTTCATCAATATTCAGCTGCGTGAGTGCACTGATATATATTTTAAACTTGTTCTCATCCGGAAGATTTCTGGTTAATTCCGGATTCAGGCAATGAATTCCTTCTATTACAAGCACTTCATTTTCCTTTAACTTTTTCGGTCTGCCCTTATATTCTTTGTGTCCCGTGACAAAATTAAATTCTGGTATTACCACTTCTTTTCCATCGAGAAGTTCCTGAAGCTGACGATTAAACAGTTCTACATCTACCGCTCCCAGCCCCTCAAAGTCATAATTGCCATTCTCATCTTTCGGAGTCTCTTCACGTTCTTTAAAATAATTGTCCACTGCAATTGGATACGGGCACAGTCCATTCGCCCTGAGCTGTACAGACAAACGATGAGAAAACGTTGTCTTACTGGAGGAAGACGGCCCCGCGATCAGTACAAATCGAACATCCGAACGTACTCTGACCTGTTCCGCAATCTGCGCTATTTTTTCTTCCTGAAGCGCTTCCTGTACCAGTACCAGTTCATTCACATCACTTCTGGTAATTTTATCGTTCAAATCACCTACCGTTTCTATTCCCTGAGCATCTCCCCATTTCGTTGATTCCTGTAACACATGAAACAGCTGGTTCTGTGGTTCAAACGGAGGTACTTTTTCCGGCTCACCCTGGGTCGGCATCTGAATTACAAACCCTTCATCATACAAATATAATTTGAAATATTTTAAATATCCGGCACTCGGAACCATATATCCATAATAATAATCTTCAAATTCATTCATACTGTAAATATTCACACGTGATACCCTTCGATAATGAAACAATCGTTCTTTGTCATGCATCCCATGCTCTCCAAACATTGCAATCGCATCGTCTGTATGCACACTTTTTTTCTGAATCGGCAGATTCTTTTCTACCATTGTCCTCATCCGTCTCTCTACCTTATCCAGAAACTCTTGTGTGAGTTCTATATTGCCTTCTATCGTACAATAATACCCTTTACTTACAGAATAATGAATACGGACTTTATCGATATTCTTATGTTCTGCCACATCATATACCGCTTTTACAAGCATCAGGCTCATACTTCTGCGATACGCTTTATATCCAAGCGAATCTGCAGTCGTCACAAACTCAAGTTTACAGTCTTTTTTTAATGTTTTAAATAATTCCTGTAACCTTCCATCAACAAATACTAATACTATATCGTGCTCATATTCATGCTGATATTCTTTTGCAATATCCAGATATGTTGTTCCTTCCCGAAACTTTCTGTCACAGTCCCCTACCTGAACTGTATAAAAAACTTCATTCATACCTGCACCTCATTTCTTCTCTCCGGGTTATGTATGGAATCAGACGATCAGGAACGGATGACTGATCGGTGCCGCAACAATCTCAACCTCACTGAGATGTTTTTCAAGATACTGTCTCATATCTTCAATAAAGATATGTTCAATCCCATAATGTCCGCCATCGATGATTGCCAGTCCCTGGGCTACCGCATCAATTCCTTCATGATGTCCGATATCTCCTGTGATCAGAACATCCGCATTCTTATCCAGTGCCGCCTGAATCACACTTTTACCGGAACCCGGACAGATTGCTATTCTTTTTACTTTTTCTTCCAGATTACCGAATACCTTTACTGCCCCCAGATGAAATGCAGACTTCACATCTTCACAGCATTCTCTGAGAGTCATCGGTGTCTCAAGATCAGATACTCTTCCGATCCCTTCGGGTTCATCTTCTTTCCCTATATCCCCTTCTGCAGTTACTTCCAGAATTTCTGCATTCTTCATATTCATCTTATCCCCGGAAAGGTCTGCCATTCCCAGTACATCATAATTCGTATGCATAGCATAATAAGAAATATCGTTCTGTATCAGTTTTAAGATACGTTCTCCGACAAAATCCAGATTATGGATTCTCTTAATCGGTGAAAATATCATCGGATGATGTGTAATCAACATATCTGCTCCTGTCCTGACAGCTTCATCTATTACTTCATCTGTGGCATCTAATGCAATATAAATCCTTTTTACTTCCTTATCATCTCTTCCCACCAGAAGTCCTACATTGTCCCACGACAGCGCATAATTAAGCGGATATTCTTTCTCAATCTCATACATTACATCTTTACACAACATCTTACATACTCCCTTTCTTCTACTCGTAATACTTTAAAGCCTCTTGTGTCAGTATGATTTCCTGTTTCAGTTCTTCCATTCTCTCGGCAGCACTTGCACTGTTCTGATGTTTAAAAAGTTGTTGAAATACACTCTCTTTAATCTGCATCTCTCTGTCCAGATATTTTTTCAGGACAGGATGCTGTTCCAAAAGCAGACGTTTGCCATATGTATATTCACATATTGTATATTCTTCTTTTTTTCCGTGTATGACTTTCATCATTGGATAAAATTTTCCATCTTCCTCAACCATATTTTCCTCGGTAATCTGAAGATTATGTTCATTTAAAAATCTTCTCACCTTACCAATCTCAGATTGCGGCTGCAGGATCATTGTATCCAAAATTTCTACTACCGGATATCCTTCTGTCAGAATTTTAATCACCAGTCCTCCACCCATGCCTGCAGCGATCATTGTATCCACTTCTCCCGGAAGCACTTTTTCAAGTCCGTCCGAAAGTCTTGTCTCTATTTTCCCTTTCAGTCCATGTCCGACCACATGCATTCTGGCTCTCTCCAACGGGCCTCTGTTAATATCGAGTGCGATCACCTTTCCGGCTATATTGTGTTCTATAAGATAAATAGGAATATAACCATGATCTGTACCGATATCTGCAACAGAAGCGCCCTCTGTCACCAGATCTGCAACTGCCTGCAGTCTCTTTGATAGTTCCATAGGCGCCTCTTTTCTTAATCTAAATAATCTCTTAATTTTCTGCTGCGGCTCGGATGACGGAGCTTTCTGAGCGCTTTCGCCTCAATCTGACGGATACGTTCACGGGTAACGTCAAATTCTTTTCCAACTTCTTCCAGTGTGCGTGCACGTCCATCGTTCATACCGAATCTTAATCGCAATACCTTCTGTTCTCTTTCTGTCAGAGTATCCAGAACCTCGTCAAGCTGTTCTTTCAGAAGTGTCTGGGCTGCCGCTTCTGCCGGTACCGGTACATTATCATCCTGAATAAAATCTCCAAGATGACTGTCCTCTTCTTCACCGATCGGTGTTTCCAGAGAAACAGGTTCCTGAGAAATCTTAAGGATTTCTCTTACTCTTTCTACCGGCATATCAAGTTCAGCTGCAATCTCTTCCGGCGTAGGTTCACGTCCAAGCTCCTGCAGTAACTGTCTGGACACACGGATCAGTTTATTAATTGTCTCAACCATATGAACCGGAATACGGATTGTCCTTGCCTGATCTGCAATTGCTCTTGTAATAGCCTGTCTGATCCACCACGTAGCATAAGTACTGAATTTAAATCCTTTATGATAATCAAACTTTTCTACTGCCTTAATCAGTCCCAGATTTCCCTCCTGGATCAGGTCAAGGAACAGCATGCCACGACCAACATATCGTTTTGCAATACTTACTACCAGACGCAAGTTTGCTTCTGCCAGTCTCTTCTTTGCCTCCTCGTCCCCATCTGCCATTCTTTTGGCCAGTTCAACTTCTTCTTCTGCCGACAAAAGCGGCACCTTTCCAATTTCCTTCAGATACATACGTACCGGATCTTCAATACTGATTCCATCTGGTACCGAAAGATCAATCTTCTCTACATCAATATCATCTTCGTCTGACATTACGATTTCATCCGGAATATCATCATCGTCATTACTGATTCTGAGCACATCAACGTTGTTTGCTTCCAGGTAATCAAATACCTTCTCCATCTGATCTGAATCCAGTTCCATATCAGAGAAGAAATCATTAATTTCCTGAATCTCCAGGATTCCCTTTTTCTTTTTTCCAAGTGATACAAGTTCTCTTAATTTTTCCTGGAATTTTACAATATTTTCGTCCATGTAATGTCCATCCTCTCATTGCTTGTTTATATTTTATCCTTAATTAATGGAAATATGCAGTTTATGAAGGTCCTGCACTGCCTTCTTCGCATTCA
>OICZ01000743.1_pt1 | contig 11997 bp, 9 predicted proteins | sample 1581461 | NCBI WGS metagenome assembly OICZ01 (sample SAMEA3882548, study PRJEB24775) | human gut metagenome | biome: human-associated habitat; feature: intestine environment; material: feces | place: Netherlands | collected 2009/2010 | reverse complement strand
CGGGTGTTGAGTATTTCGCAAAGCACATAATGCCGATACTTGCGGAATATGACACAAATGTAATTGCAAATATGTCGGGTAACACGATAGAGGAATATTGTGAAATGGCTGAAATTCTTTCAGATACTGACGTTGCAATCATAGAAATGAATATTTCTTGCCCTAATGTAAAGCACGGCGGTTTGGCGTTCGGAACAGACCCTAAAGTAGTAAACGAACTTACAAGTGCAGTAAAAAAACATTCAAAGAAACCGCTTGTTGTAAAACTTTCACCGAATGTAACTTCAATCACTGAAATTGCAAAAGCCGCAGAGGCCGGCGGAGCAGACGGATTGTCACTTATAAATACACTTATGGGTATGAAAATTGACATACACACAAGACGTCCGATTTTGGCAAACAATACAGGCGGACTTTCAGGCCCTGCCGTAAAACCTGTTGCAGTCAGAATGATTCATGAAGTGCATGAGGCTGTAAAATTGCCATTGATAGGTATGGGCGGCGTTATGAGCGGTGAGGACGTAATCGAATTTATGCTTGCCGGTGCTTCGCTTGTGGCTTTGGGTACAGGACTTTTTGTAAAACCGGATTTAATTCTTCCTGTAAAGCAAGAGATCAAAGAATATATGGAACGTTATAATATTGAAGATATTAACAGCATTATCGGTACGGCTGTTATGAATTAGTTACAAAAAAGAGGGTGTTATCATCCTCTTTTTTGCGGATTATGAGAAATTTTAAAATTAAAAAAGGATTTTTGGGTGCGTATGTTGTATTATAAAAAGCGAAAGTTTTTAAGACATAAAGCATTTTTTGAATAAAATTTCAATATAATATAAATAAAATGTTATAAAATGAGAAAATGGGGGTAAATATAACGTGAAGTGTATTTTTACCTCTGTTTTGATGAAAGATTGGAGCGTATAATATGTACATATTAGCATTAAACGGAAGTCATAACAATGACGGAAATACTGCATTTTTGCTTAACGAAATTTTAAGACACTGTGCCGAAAAGGGTGCAGAAACCGAAATTTGCAGTGTCAGTGAGGCGATTATGGATACAAAAACACCGTTTTGCGTAGCCTGTTCAACGCCTTGTACAAAAAAGTGCTATAAAGATACAAAACTTGATACATTATTTGATAAAATCGAAAGAGCTGATTTTGTTGTTTTCGGAAGTCCTGTTTATTTTGGTTCTATGACAGGTCAGATGAAATGTTTTTTTGACAAGACAAGGGACGCAAGAGCTAATAAAAAGTGGCTCGGAAAGCCTATGGCGGCGGTAACTGTCGGTGCGTCAAAGTATGGCGGTCAGGAAAGGACTTTGGAGCATATTCATTCATGTGCGCTTGTTTCGGGTATGACGCTTATAGGCAACAGTTCTGTATCGGGTATGGGACATTTCGGTGTATCTGCTCAGAAACCGGCAAATGAAGATACATATGCTATAAATCAATGCAAGATTTTAGCAGAAAGAATAATTGAAACGATAAGATAAGTATATTTTTACGCATTATGTGTGAAAATAGTACCATTGATAAAAGGAGGTGACGGTGTGCCAAGAAGAATTTCGGACGATATGATAGCGCAAATATGTGATGAAAATGACATAATTGACTATGTATCGAGATATGTACAATTAAAAAAATCGGGACGCGATTACAGCGGACTTTGTCCGTTTCACCACGAAAAAACACCGTCATTCCATGTAAGTCAGGAGAAACAGCTTTTTCACTGTTTCGGATGCGGTGCAAGCGGTAATTTGGTGCAGTTCGTAATGCGTACAGAAAATCTTGACTTTATTGATGCGTTGAAGTTGCTTGCCGACAATGCAGGTATAATAATTCCCGAAGATGACGGAAATTTTTCGGACGCGTCCCATGAAAAGAAGAAACGTATTTTGGCAATGAACAAACTTTCAGCGAGATTTTTTTATAATTGCCTGCGTGATAAAAACATAGGCGAAAAAGGTCAGAAGTATTTTGCAAAACGTAATATACCTTGGAAAACGGTTACGGTATACGGTTTGGGATATGCACCCGAAGGACACGATCATTTGCTTAAATATTTGACTTCGCAAGGATTTAAAACAGAAGAAATTGTCGAGGGCGGACTTGCCGTAAGCCGTGAGGGCAGAATATACGATAAATTCAGAGATCGTGTTATGTTTCCGATAATTGACGTTAGAGGAAATGTTATCGGTTTCGGCGGTCGAATTATGCACGACAATAAAGAAATTAACGGTTATAAAATACCTAAATATCTGAATTCGCCCGAAACACCTGTTTTTGATAAAGGCAGAAACTTATTTTCGCTCAACTTGGCGAAAAATGCAAAATCGTCGGAGATAATACTGTGCGAGGGGTATATGGATGTAATATCCGTATATCAAGCCGGTATAAAAAATATTGTTGCAACGCTCGGTACGGCTATTACGGAAAATCAAGCTAAATTGATGTTGCGTTACGGCAGTGAAATACTGATATGTTACGACAGTGACGAGGCAGGTACAAAAGCGGCGTTAAGAGCCATTGACATAATAAACAATGTAGGCGGCAGAGCAAGGGTGATACGGCTTAAAAATGCCAAAGACCCCGATGAATACATAAACAAAAACGGAGTTGAAAAATTCAAAGAGGCGGTCAAGAATGCGATGCCTGCCACTGAATTTAAGATTTCTTTGATAAAAAAGCAGTACGACGTAACGAGTACGGACGGCAAGATACTGTTTATAGATGAGGTAGTAAACATATTTACAAAATTAAAAGACGCTGTTGAGGTAGACGCCTATATAACGAAAGTCGCGGAGGATACAGGAATAAGCCGAGAGGCGATAGCAAGCAAATACCGTGAAAAAATATCGAAGGGCAGTTATAAAAGAATACCGACTAAAAATGAGTATCAGAAAAAAGTCGAACAAAGAAAGCGTGAAACAACGAAAAATCAAATGGTTACAAGCAGTTTGCTTGAAGCTGAAAAACGACTTTTGGGACTTATATCGCAAAGTAAAAAACTTTATAAAATGTCGTCGGCACAGATTAAAGCCGATGAATTTGCAACAGATGTGTACAGACGTTTGGCAAAAAGTATGTATGACAGCTATGAAAACGGAATGTCACCCGATCCGGCAATGATGTTAAATGATTTTTCGAACGACGATTTGAGTGAGGCGTCGGAAGTTTTTTATAATCTTGAAGTTTACAGCGGTGACGAAGAAACCGTCAAAGAACTTTTATATACAATTAAATTGGAGAAGTTGAATATGCGTATCAATGCCGAAACAGACCCTACGAATTTGATGGATTTGTTTAAGCAACGTGAAGAACTTCTAAATGAGAAAAATACTTGGGAGGAATAGTTTAATGCAGGAAAAGAAGAAAGACATTAAAAGAGAACTTATCGAAAAAGGTAAGAAAAAAGGGGTACTTACTTTTAAGGAAATAAGTGACGCTTTTGAAGACATTGAAGTGACACCGGAAGAAATAGAAAGACTTTATGACATTTTTGAAAAAGAATCTATCGAACTTGTTGAAGATTTGGATAAGGAACTTGAAGAAATCGAAGTAAGCAAGGAAGAACTTGAGGACTTGTCTGTTCCGGAGGGCATCAATATTGATGACCACGTTAAAATGTACCTAAAAGAAATAGGTAAAGTTAATCTGCTTACTCCCGAGGAAGAATTGTCACTTGCCAAAAGAATGGCAGACGGAGAAACAGCGAAAGAACAGCTTGAAGAAATTGGCGAGGAGATAGACGAAGATACTAAAAAGCAGATTGATTTATTGATTGCGGACGGCGAAAAAGCAAAGAAAAGCTTGGCAGAGGCTAACTTGCGTCTTGTTGTAAGTATAGCAAAGCGTTATGTCGGTCGCGGTATGCTTTTCCTTGACCTTATTCAAGAGGGTAATCTTGGTCTTATCAAGGCTGTTGATAAGTTTGACTATACAAAGGGTTATAAATTCTCAACATATGCGACATGGTGGATAAGACAAGCTATCACAAGAGCCATTGCGGATCAAGCGCGTACAATCAGAATACCTGTTCATATGGTTGAAACCATCAACAAACTTGTAAGGGTTTCAAGACAGCTTGTGCAGGAGCTTGGCCGTGAACCTACGCCTGAAGAACTTGCAAAAGAACTAAATATGCCTGTTGATAAAGTACGTGAAATTTCAAAGATTTCACAAGAGCCTGTTTCGCTTGAAACTCCTATCGGCGAAGAAGAGGACAGCCATCTTGGCGATTTTATTCCGGATGAGGACGCACCTGCACCGTCAGAGGCGGCAAGTTTTGTACTTCTAAAGGAACAGCTTGGAGCGGTTTTGGAAACATTGTCTGAAAGAGAGGCGAAGGTTTTAAGACTTCGTTTCGGTCTTGACGACGGACGTGCAAGAACGCTTGAAGAAGTAGGTAAGGAATTTGACGTAACAAGAGAAAGAATAAGACAGATTGAGGCAAAGGCACTAAGAAAACTTCGTCATCCGAGCAGAAGTAAGAAATTAAAAGATTTTCTTGATTAATAACTAAAAAAGCAATACCGAGAGTGTATTGCTTTTTGCAAATGATTTTATAAACACGGAGGATATTATGGATTGGATTAAAGTATCTATATTTACGACATCAGAGGGTATTGAGCCTTTGAGCGGAAGACTGTATCAGCTTGGAATAACAGGTCTTGAAATTGAGGACGAAAAAGATTTTAAAGATTTTCTTGAAAACAATAAACAGTATTGGGATTATGTTGATGATGAGCTGATCAAGGAAAAAGAGGGCGAAACGGAAGTAATCGCCTATGTCAGCGATAATGCGGCAGGTCATGAAATGCTTATGGCAATCAGAAATACTGTTGCCGAAATGAAACAGCTTGATGATGAAAACGAGTTCGGCAGACTTGAAATCCATATTGACAATATGAAGGAAGAAGACTGGGCGAATAACTGGAAGAAGTATTTTCACCCGTTGGAAGTAGGCGAAAAAATTCTTATCAAGCCTGAATGGGAAGAACTTAAAGATAATACCGACAGAATTGTATTCAATATAAATCCGGGTATGAGTTTCGGTACAGGCGGACACTATACAACACAGCTTTGTATCGAAACACTTGAAAAATACATAAAACCGGGCGTTAAAGTGCTTGATTTGGGCTGCGGCAGCGGTATTTTGTCAATTATATCATTGTTGTTGGGCGCAGACAGTGCGTTTGCGGTTGATATTGACCCGAATGCGGTTGATATTGCATATCAGAATGCAGGCATGAATGATGTCGACATATCGAAATATACGGTTAAAGCCGGAGATATAATTACAAATACAGAATTGCAAAATGAAATTGCCAAAAATGAATATGACGTTGTTGTGGCAAATATTGTTGCAGATGTCATTATAGCGCTTGCTCCAAAAGCACGTGAATATATGAAAAAAGGCGGCGTGTTTATTACTTCGGGAATAATCGAGGACAGAGTAGACGACGTTAAAACGGCACTTGAAAAATGCGGCTTTGAAATAAATTCAATCAAGCAAAGAAAAGATTGGGTATCTATTGTTTGTAAATAGCATTAACGGTGAAAGGAATGATAAAAAATGCTTGAATTAAAGAATAATATTTTTTATGTGGGAGTGAAAGACCCTACACTAAGAACATTTGATATTTTTATGGAAACGGAATACGGTACGACGTATAATGCGTATCTTGTAAAGGGTGAAAAGACGGCACTTATAGAAACAGCACACGAAAAGTTACTTGATTCGTATATTTCAAATATCGAAGAAATAATGCCTGTTTCTGAGATTGATTATTTGATATGCAATCATACAGAGCCTGACCATTCGGGAAGTGTCAAGAAGATACTTGAATTAAATCCTGATATTGAAGTTGTGGGCAGTATTGCGGCTATAAGAAATCTAAAAGAAATAACAAATATGACTTTTAAGGAGCATATTGCAAAAGACGGTGCAGAGCTTGATTTGGGTGACGGAAAGGTATTGAAATTCTGCATAGTTCCTAATTTGCATTGGCCTGATACCATGGTGACATATCTTGAAAGTGAAAAGACACTTTTCAGCTGTGACGTATTCGGTGCGCACTATTGTGAGGACGCAGTGGTTGATGAGGATATAATTTACTACGATAAGTATGAAAAGGCAATGAAAGTTTATTATGACTGCATTGTATCGCCGTTTAATGCTTTTGTTGTCAAGGCACTTGAAAAGTTGTCGGCACTTGATATTGAAATGGTTTGTAACAGTCACGGACCTGTACTTAAAAAATATATAGCAGAAGCCGTTAAAAAGTATTCTGCTTGGAGTGCACCAAAAGTTACAGAGAAAAAAACAGTCGCAATATTCTATGCGTCGGCTTACGGATATACAAAGAAAATGGCAGACACTATTGCAAAGACGCTTAATTCTTGTGATTTTGATGTTAAAGAATATGATGTTGCCGAAATCAACGACGAAATGATAACGGCACTTCACAGTGCGGATGCGCTTGTATTCGGTACACCGACAATCAACAGAAATGCCGTAAAGCCTGTATGGGATATTATTTCTTCGATTGACCTTGTTAATATGAAGAATAAGCCTTGCTTTGTATTCGGTTCATACGGCTGGGGCGGTGAAGGTATTCAGCTGGTGCATAATCATCTTGAATTGCTTAAACTAAAGCCTTTTGAAAAGCCGTTCGGTTGTATATTCAATCCGTCAGACGAAAAACTTGCCGAACTTGAAGATTATACAAAGAAATTTGCGGAAACGATATAAAACAAAAGCAGAGTCATAAGATGTGACTCTGCTTTTTGGTATTTGACAAATCGACAAATTTGTTATAAAATTATGCCTACTGAAATAATAGGAAATATATTTGGGGATAGGAAATAATTATGAGCATAACAATAGAAGAATTGAATAAATTAGATAAAGACACATATCAAATTATAGATATTCGTGACAAAGAAGAAGTTCAAAAAGACGAAATGCCGGGAGCGGTTTATGTTCCGTCAGATGAGATAGAAACAAGCGAAAAGGTTGATTTATCCAAAAAACTGATTATTTGTTGCAGAATAGGTAAAATCAGCATAGACGTTGCGGAGCGGCTAAGAGAAAAAGGCGTTGACGCGGTGAGCCTTGAGGGCGGATATACTGCATGGCTGTTGGATTCGATAAAGCGAAAAGAGGCCGAGAGCATAAGTCGTGACGTTGAACAAAGTATAAGAAAAAAATTCCGTAAAAAAATTTGGCGTATGTTTGCAAAAGCAATTAATACTTATGATTTGGTTAAAGAGGGCGACAAGATTGCGGTCTGTATATCGGGCGGAAAAGACTCAATGCTTATGGCAAAACTTTTTCAGGAACTTAAACTTCACAATAAATTTGAATTTGAAGTAAAATTCTTGGTTATGGATCCCGGTTACAGTCCTGAAAACCGTAAGGTTATAGAGGGAAATGCAAGGAAATTGAATATCCCTATAACTATTTATGAATCCGATATATTTGAGTCGGTTTATAATGTTGAAAAGTCGCCTTGCTATTTGTGTGCAAGAATGAGAAGGGGATATTTGTATAAATTCGCAAAGGATATGGGCTGTAATAAAATTGCGTTGGGACATCACTATGACGATGTAATTGAAACGATATTAATGGGAATGTTGTATTCGGGACAGGTGCAAACAATGATGCCGAAACTTCACAGCACAAACTATGAGGGAATGGAACTTATACGACCGCTTTATTTAATTCGTGAGCAGGATATAAAATCGTGGTGTCGATATAACGATTTGCATTTTATACAATGTGCCTGCAAGTTTACGGATACTTGTACAACGTGTAATAACGAAGAAAACCGTTCAAAGAGAGTTGAAATAAAAGAACTTATAAAAACGTTGAAACAGGTAAATCCGTACGTTGAGGGGAATATATTCAAAAGTGTTGAAAATGTCAGTTTAGAGGCGATTGTTGCGTACAAAATTGACGGTGTGAAACACAGTTTTCTTGAAACGTACGACGAAGAATAACTATATGTTGTACCGTTCAATTTGGCATTACACAACAAAATCCAAACAAAACAAGAATTTTGAAATGAAAAAGAAATAAATATTCACAAACTATTTTCACAATGACTATTGATTTATTTGGCAAAATAGTATAGAATAATAAGTAACAAAACATAATATGTTTTATATGAAATTTAGGAGGCAATATATAATGAGCAATATTAGGTTTTACTATTCAAAAGCACTTCCGTTTGTCGGACAGCATGAGATTGATAATATGGCTGAATATGTTAAAGAGGCACATAATATGCTTCATAACAAAACCGGTGCAGGTAATGATTTTCTTGGTTGGGTAAACTTGCCTACGGATTATGATAAAGAAGAATTTGCAAGAATTAAAAAAGCGGCTGAAAAGATTCGCTCTGATTCAGATGTACTTGTTGTAATCGGTATAGGTGGTTCGTACCTTGGTGCAAGAGCGGCTGTTGAAATGTTACAACATTCATTCTATAATGCTCTTGACAAAGACAAGAGAAAAGGCCCTGCTATTTTCTTTGCCGGAAATAACATCAGTTCGACATATATGGCTGATTTGCTTGAAACAGTAGAGGGTAAAGATATTTCAGTAAACGTAATATCAAAATCCGGAACAACAACAGAACCTGCTATTGCGTTCAGAATATTTAAAGACTTGCTTGAAAAGAAGTACGGCAAGGAAGGCGCAAAAGAAAGAATTTATGCAACAACAGATAAAGCTCGCGGTGCATTGAAGTCGCTTGCAGATGAAGAAGGTTACGAAACATTTGTTATCGCTGACGACATCGGCGGCAGATATTCTGTTCTTACTGCAGTAGGTTTACTTCCGATTGCAGCGGCAGGTATCGATATTGACAAGATGATGCAGGGTGCAAAAGAGGCACAGGATGAATATGCTAATCCAAATCTTGCAGAAAACCAATGTTATCAATATGCGGTTGTAAGAAATGCACTTGCAAGAAAAGGCAAGACTGTTGAAATGATGGTTAATTATGAGCCGGCACTTCACTATTTCGGCGAATGGTGGAAACAGCTTTACGGCGAAAGTGAAGGTAAGGACAACAAGGGTATTTTCCCTGCAGCGGCAGACTTCTCAAGTGACCTACATTCAATGGGACAATACATTCAAGAAGGACAAAGAATTTTGTTTGAAACAGCTTTGCTTGTTGAAAATCCTCGCAAGAATATTGAAATTCAAGCAACAGAGGATAATATTGACGGACTTAATTTCCTTGCAGGCAAGACTATCGACTATGTAAATTCAAAAGCCGCACAGGGTACGGCTTTGGCTCATACAGACGGTCAAGTTCCTAACCTTGCGGTTATTGTACCTGCGCTTGACGCATATAATTTCGGTAAAATGGTATATTTCTTTGAAAAGGCTTGCGGTCTTTCAGGATATTTGCTTGGGGTAAATCCTTTTGATCAACCGGGTGTTGAAGCATACAAAAAGAATATGTTTGCACTTCTTGGTAAGCCGGGTTACGAAAGCGAAAAGGACGCTCTTGAGGCAAGATTAAAGTAAAATCAGAGAGGGCGACTCTCAGAAAATAAAAATTTATTATAAAGGAGGAAGGTTAACATGGTTGAACTTCTAATTGGAAAAAAAGGCACCGGTAAGACAAAGGCTCTTATTGAGAAAGTGAACAACGCTCTAACGGTTGCAAAGGGCAACGTTGTTTTTATCAGCAACGACACAAACAGAAATATTTTTGATGTAAAGTCAAAGGCGAGAATGGCAGACACATCAGAGTTTGAAATTAAGTCATATGATGAATTTCTTGGATTTATCAGCGGTATTGTAAGCCGTGACTTCGATATTACAAACATTTTTGTTGACGGTATATTCAAAATTGTCGGCTCAGACAATCTTGACGGATTTGAATCATTCCTTAACAGACTTGAGACTATGAGCCAAAAGTTTGAAATCACATTTGTAATATCAGTAAGCATAGATGCTGAAACAGCACCTGATTACATAAAGAAATTAGCGTAAGACGCGGAAAAAACAAAGGTGCCTGTATGAATTGAACGTATGAAAATTTGTACAGGCACGATTAATTATTTGGAGGTTTTGATTAATGCAGTATCATAGTACGAGGGATAAGAGCATATCTGTAAGTTCGGCAGAGGCTATAAAAACAGGACTTAGTGCAGAGGGCGGACTTTTTGTTCCGGAAAGCTTTCCTTCAGTTAGTTTAGATGAGATTAAAAATTTGGCGTCAAAGTCATATAACGAAAGAGCGTATTTTGTACTTAGCAAGTTCCTTTCGGACTTCACAGAAGAAGAACTTAAAAAGTGCATAGACAGTGCATATACAAAGGAAAAGTTTGAAACAAAGAGCATTGCTCCTGTTTATAAACTTAACGATACAACATATTTCCTTGAATTATGGCACGGTCCGACTTGTGCTTTTAAGGATATGGCACTTCAAATTCTTCCTCATCTTCTTACAACATCAATGAAAAAGACTAATGAAGATAAAGAAATCGTAATCCTTGTTGCAACGTCGGGTGATACAGGTAAGGCTGCACTTGAAGGCTTTAAAGATGTTGCAGGCACAAGAATTATCGTATTCTATCCTGACAACGGTGTAAGTGAAATTCAAAAGCTTCAAATGGTTACTCAAGAGGGTAATAACGTAAGTGTTGCCGCGGTTAAGGGTAACTTTGACGATGCTCAAAGCGGTGTTAAGAAGATATTTACAGACACTGATTATAAAAATCTTCTTGACAGAAATCAATTTAAGCTTTCATCTGCAAACTCAATCAACATCGGACGTTTAGTGCCACAGGTTGTATATTATGTAAAGGCTTATGCTGATTTATTAAAACAGGGTGCATTAAAGGCCGGAGAACCTATGAATGTAGTCGTTCCAACAGGAAACTTTGGTAATATTTTAGCTTCTTATTATGCAAAACAGATGGGTATTCCAATCGGCAAATTTGTCTGCGCATCTAATAAGAATAAAGTATTATTTGATTTCTTTGAGACAGGAAAATACGATCGTAACAGAGAATTCTATGTTACAACATCTCCATCTATGGATATTCTGATCTCAAGTAACTTAGAGCGTATGATCTATAGAATCGCAGGAAATGATGCAAAACAGTGTGCCAAATTTATGGCAGCATTGACAAAAGACGGTGAATATGTGATCACAGATGCCATGAAAGCAGAATTATCTGAGTTCTTTGGAGCTTTCGGAAGTGAAGAAGAAACAGCAGTGAAGATCAAAGAAGTCTATGACAAAGAAGGATATGTGATGGATACACATACAGCAGTCGCAGCAGTTGCATATGACAAATACAAAGCAGCGACAGGAGATGACAAAACTCCAACAGTGATCGCTTCTACAGCAAGTCCATACAAATTCACAAGAAGTGTTATGGATGCGATCGATCCAGCATACGATGCAGAAGATGACTTTGAATTAGTTGATGAACTTAATAAAGTATCTAAGACAGCAATTCCAAAAGCGATCGAAGAGATCAGAACTGCACCAGTTCTTCATGATACGGTATGTGAGACAGCAGCAATGGAAGACGAAGTGAAGAAGATTCTTGGAATCTAATGAATCATAAAAAAGCAACCCATGGAAGAAAATGGGTTGCTTTTTTTATGCGGAAATGTTATGATAAACCAAGATAGGGAATAAATGGAAGAGAATACAATATAAGATAATTCTAAAAACATATCAACAAGATAAATCTAAGATGAGATCGATCAGATCTGACAAATCCATTCACGACATATGATGATCGAATGATGATGAATCCAAGGGAAACTGACAATTGAATAAGACCATTTTCCGGCACAGTCCGGGAGGACATATTCCGCCATGATCTGCGGGCAATGAATTTTATGCCATGAACAATAGGATTGAGGTTCTTTTATGATACCACGAAGAGCACAGGGAGCGAACAAGGATATGATAATGAGACTTCTGCATGGTCATGGAGGTGACTG
>OICZ01000738.1_pt1 | contig 12053 bp, 10 predicted proteins | sample 1581461 | NCBI WGS metagenome assembly OICZ01 (sample SAMEA3882548, study PRJEB24775) | human gut metagenome | biome: human-associated habitat; feature: intestine environment; material: feces | place: Netherlands | collected 2009/2010 | reverse complement strand
GCCGTTCCGGACGTCAGGGAGATCCGGGAGAATCCCGCTTCTATATTTCACTGGAAGATGATCTGATGCGTCTGTTCGGTTCTGAAAAACTGATGTCCGTATTCAGCAGTCTCGGTGTTGCGGAAAACGAACAGATCGAGCATAAGATGCTTTCCAGTGCGATTGAAAAAGCACAGGAGAAGATAGAAAGCAACAACTTTGGAATTCGTAAAAACCTGCTGGAATATGACCAGGTAATGAACGAACAGAGAGAAATTATTTATGAAGAAAGACGTCATGTACTGGACGGAGACAACATGCGTGATTCTATCTTCCATATGATGAATGATTATATAGAGAATGTTGTAGACATGGTGGTCAGCCCGGATCAGGATTACGATGAGTGGAATCTGACAGAACTGAACCTGACGATCCGCAATACGATTCCGATGGAAATGATTACAGAAGAAGATGTCAAGGATATTAGTCAGAAAGAACTGAAACATATGCTGAAAGAGCGCGCAGCCAAGGTTTACGAGGCAAAGGAATCAGAGTTCCCGGAACCGGAGCATATGCGTGAGATCGAGCGAGTAGTTCTTCTGAAAGTAATCGATGCAAAATGGATGGATCATATTGATGATATGGACCAGTTACGTCAGGGAATCGGTCTTCAGGCTTATGGACAGAGAGATCCAAAGGTTGAGTATAAGATGATCGGTTACGAGATGTTTGATGAGATGACAAGAAGTATCGAAGAAGATACAGTCCGTACGATCCTGCACGTTAAGCTGGAGCAGAAAGTAGAAAGAGAGCAGGTTGCCAAAGTAACCGGAACCAATAAGGATGATACGGGAGTGCGTGAGCCTAAGAAACGTGCAGAAAAGAAAGTATATCCGAACGATCCATGTCCGTGCGGAAGTGGAAAGAAATACAAACAGTGCTGCGGACGTAAGAACTAGATTTATTGAAATATAAGATATGAGAAGACGGCAGCCGGGGAAAGAACGGCTGCCGGATAATTGAGCATATAATTTCAAACAGAAAGAGGTGGGAATATGGTTGAATTAGATCAGTTCAAAACAATAATGAACGCTTATGAAGAACCTCTTGCCGAAATGAGGGATTCACTTTGACGTTGCAGGAAAAGAGCGGAGAATCGAAGAACTGGAACGCAAGATAGAGGAACCTGGGTTCTGGGATAATCCGGAAGAATCACAGGAACTGATGAAAGAGCTTAAGAATTTAAAAGAACTTGTAGAGACGATCCACGGTCTCTATACTTCTTATGAAGATATCAATCTCCTGATCGAGATGGGATATGAAGACGAAGATCCTGCAATGGTAAAAGAACTGGAGGAAGAAATTCATACATTTGAAAAGGTGTTTGAAAAGCTGAAGATCCAGACGTTACTGTCGGGAGAATATGATGCATGCAATGCAATCATGACCATTCATGCAGGAGCGGGAGGAACGGAATCCTGTGACTGGGCAGGCATGTTATACCGTATGTACTGCCGTTGGGCAGAGAGAAAAGGATTCTCGCTTCAGGTGCTGGATTTCCTGGATGGCGATATCGCAGGGATTAAGGCAGTTACTTTTGAGGTAAAAGGTGAGAATGCTTATGGATATCTGAAATCGGAAAAAGGAGTGCACAGGCTGGTACGTATTTCACCGTTTAATTCTGCCGGTAAACGACAGACATCTTTTGCATCCTGTGATGTGATACCGGATATTGAAGATGATATTGACATTGAGCTGAATGACGACGACCTGCGGATCGATACCTACCGTTCGAGCGGAGCCGGAGGACAGCATATCAACAAGACTTCGTCTGCGGTGCGGATCACGCATCTTCCGACAGGAATCGTAGTGCAGTGCCAGAATGAACGTTCGCAGCTTTTTAATAAGGACAAAGCGATGCAGATGTTGAAAGCCAAGCTGTATCTTTTGAAAAAGCAGGAGCAGGAAGAAAAGGTATCCGGCATCCGGGGGGAAGTTCAGGATATCAATTTTGGAAGCCAGATCCGATCCTATATTTTACATCCTTACAATCTGGTCAAGGATCACCGTACCGGTGAAGAGACCGGAAATGTAAGTGCAGTTCTGGATGGGGAGCTGGATCCATTTATCAATGCTTATCTGAAACAGAGGAGTAACAATGGATAATACAAAGTACTATGTGGTAAAGAAAAAAGCAGTGCCGGAGGTGCTCATAAAGGTTGTCGAGACAAAGAGACTGCTCGCAACCAGACGTGGAATGACTATTCAGGAAGCGACAGAAGAGATCGGTATCAGCAGAAGTTCTTTCTATAAATATAAGGATGATATTTTCCCATTTCACGAAAATGAAAAAGGAAGGACTGTTACGATGGTTATTCAGCTTGATGATACACCGGGGGTTATGGCAGAGCTTTTAAACGCGGTGGCAAGGTATCAGGCGAATATCCTGACGATTCACCAGAGTATTCCGATCAACGGGGTGGCAACACTGACGCTCAGTGTGGAGGTGTTGCAGACAACGAAGAATCTGTCGGAGATGGTGGAAGAGATTGAACAGCATTCAGGTGTGCATTATTTGAAAATCGTAGGCAGGGAGTAGACAAAAAGATGAAGATTGCAGTATTGGGTTATGGTACCGTAGGTTCTGGTGTGGTAGAGGTTCTGGATGTAAATCAGAAGCTGATCGCGTCACGGGCAAAAGAAGAAATTGAAGTAAAATATGTGCTGGATCTGAGGGATTTCCCGGGAGATAAGATCCAGGAAAAGATTGTTCATGATTATGAGATTATCCTGAATGATCCGGAGATTGGAATTGTAGTAGAAGTGATGGGCGGTGTGGAACCGGCGAATACCTTTGTCAGAAAAGCACTGGAAGCAGGAAAAAGTGTTGTGACATCCAATAAGGCGTTGGTTGCCAAGCATGGATCCGCACTCCTTAAAACAGCACGGGAAAAGAATGTGAATTTCCTTTTTGAAGCAAGTGTGGGAGGGGGGATTCCAATCCTCCGGGCACTTGGATCATCCCTGACAGGTGATGAGATCGAAGAAATCGCAGGAATCCTGAACGGAACAACCAATTACATGATGACCAGGATGTTCTACGAGGGAGCGAACTATGAAGAGGTTCTCCGTGAAGCACAGAAGAATGGATTTGCAGAGGCAGATCCGACTGCTGATGTGGAAGGACAGGATGCATGCCGGAAGATCGCGATCCTTGCATCGATCATCTCAGGAAAATATGTGGATTTTGAAGAAATTTATACCGAAGGTATTACAAAAATCACAACAGAAGATATGCAGTATGCAAAGGCTCTGGGAATGAATATCAAACTTCTTGCTGAATGTAAGCATGTGGACGGAACTCTTTATGCGGGAGTTGCACCGGTGCTTCTTCATGCAGAACATCCGCTTTACAGTGTGAATGGTGTATTTAATGCCGTATTTGTAAAGGGGAATATGCTGGGAGATGCGATGTTCTACGGAAGTGGGGCAGGAAAGCTTCCGACTGCGAGTGCGGTTGTGGCTGACATTGTGGCAGTTGTACAGAATCAGGGCAGAGATATCATGAATTTCTGGAGCGAAGAAAAGCTTACATTGGAAGACAGAAGCAAGACCAGCAAGAAGTTCCTGGTGCGAATCCGTGGAAATGAGGATGCGCTCAAAGAACGAATCGGCAATGATTTTGGTGAAGTAAGATTTGTAGAGGCAGGAGTCAATGGAGAATTCGGTTTTGTCACACCGGTGATGACCGAGGGAGAATACGAGGAAAAAGCAAAAGCTTATCCGGAAATCCTGCATATGATAAGAGTAGAAGAAGAAGTCTAAAAATGCAGGAACTGTAGGAGGAAATTATGCTGGTAGTTAAGAAATTTGGCGGCAGTTCAGTTGCAGATAAAGAGAGGATCTTTAATGTGGCAAGACGCTGCGCAGAAGAGTATCAGATGGGGAATGATGTGATCGTTGTTCTCTCTGCAATGGGAGATACAACAGATGAACTGCTTGAGAAGGCAGCCGAGATCAATCCGTATCCATCAAAACGAGAACTTGATATGCTCCTTACCACGGGAGAGCAGGCATCTGTGGCACTGATGGCAATGGCACTTCAGTTTTTGAATGTTCCGGCAATCTCGCTGAATGCATTCCAGGTAAAGATGCATTCTACGGCGCGGAACGGAAATGCAAGATTTAAAAGAGTGGATACAGACCGTATCACCCACGAACTGGAGAACCGTAAGATCGTGATCGTAACCGGATTCCAGGGAGTCAACCATTATGGAGACTATACCACACTTGGAAGAGGTGGATCCGATACGACAGCTGTGGCACTTGCGGCTGCAATGCATGCAGACAAATGCGAGATTTATACAGACGTAGACGGTGTTTACACTGCAGACCCGAGAGTGGTACCGAATGCACGCAAAATCGAAGAGATCACCTACGATGAGATGCTGGAGCTTGCAACATCAGGGGCAAAGGTTTTACATAATCGTTCTGTAGAGATGGCGAAAAAATACGGGGTTGAGCTGGTTGTACGTTCCAGCCTGAACACAGAAGAAGGAACCCTGGTCAAGGAGGTAGCAAAGGTGGAAAAAATGTTAATTACCGGCGTTGCGGCAGATAAAAATACAGCGAGAATTTCAGTAATGGGTGTAGAAGACAAACCAGGTACTGCATTTAAGATTTTCAATACACTTGCAAAGCATAATATTAACGTAGATATTATTCTTCAGTCAGTTGGACGTGACGGAACAAAAGACATTACGTTTACTGTATCACAGGATGATCTTAAAGAGGCAATGGAAGTTATGGAAGCCAGAAAAGAAGCCCTTACGATCAAAGAGATGAATTATAACGAAAAAGTTGCAAAGGTATCGATCGTAGGAGCTGGAATGCTCAGCAATCCGGGTGTTGCTGCGACCATGTTTGAATCACTTAGCAATTCCAATATCAATATCAATATGATTTCTACATCAGAGATCCGTATCACGGTTCTGATTGATGAAAAAGATGCAGACCGTGCACTGGTTGCAATCCATGACGGATTTGGTCTGGAAGACTAATAAAAAGAATGTGGTTGCAAATGTACCGGATGGCGCATTTGCGAAAGAAAAAAGGATTGGGAAATTTCTCAATCCTTTTTCTGACTCAGTGTACTGTTATGATATTTGCTGGAAAAGGTGACATCCTCACCAAACCAGTCCGGTGGGGTAAAGGAATTTGCCTCTTCTTCGGAAGAGAATTCGACTTCGGCAAGGAGAAGCGGGGCGAGATCACCGGCGAAGACATCAAGCTCGATCGTGAGATGATCTTCGTAAGGGATGCAGTAGCGTTCTTTTGTGATAATGCGCCCATCTGCCTTTTCGAGCAGATGGCGGTAGGCTTCCTTGGTAAGAGGAAGATTGTATTCTTCACGCATCATCAGACCTTTGGATTTGTAGGTCAGGATGTAGTCATCAGCATCCCTGCGGACACGGACAACCGGTTCGGTGCATAGATAAGCCTGTTCAAGTGTGCGGTGCGGATAAGCTTCAAGGTGATCCGGAAGCTTATGAATCAGATATTTGCGTTCAATTTCCATGGGAAAGCCCTCCTTATACATTCATTAACAGTATAGCGGAGTTTTTCGGGGGAGACAAGGCAGAAAGTTGCCATTTTTGCAGGCTTCTGTTACAATGGGGAACATCAGGAAAAAGAAAGGATGGACAAGATTATGAGTGAAGTATGTGTATTTCTTGCAGATGGATTTGAAGAAATTGAAGGTCTTACGGTCGTTGATCTTTTAAGAAGAGCCGGGATCGAGACCAGAACCGTTTCCATCATGGGACAGGAAGAAATCAAAGGGGCACACGGAATTATAGTAAAAGCAGACAGCTTGTTTGAAAATACAGATTTTTCAGAGGTGAAGATGCTGGTGCTTCCGGGGGGGATGCCGGGAACAATCCATTTAAAAGAACACAAAGGTCTTGAAGAGCTGATCCTAAAACATAATGAAGAAAAAAAATATCTGGCTGCAATCTGTGCGGCACCGACCGTATTTGGCGGAATGGGAATCCTGAAAGGAAAGAAGGCAATCTGCTATCCGGGAATGGAAGAAGGACTTACCGGAGCGGAAGTTACCTGTCAGCCGGCAGTGACAGATGGACATATCACAACCAGCCGGGGACTTGGAACCGCGATCGATTTTGCACTTGCGCTGATCAGTGAGCTGCGGGATAAAGAAAGCGCAGATACCATTTCAAAGCAGGTAGTCTATGAACGGTAGTTTCTGGAAAAAGAAAAAAGCAGGCAGTGTGTTTCTGGCAATGCTGCTTTTGACTACACTGCTTGCCGGATGTGGGATCAATGAAGGAAAGGCGGAAAAATATGTGCAGGCGAACCTGGATCTGACTTTTCAGGGACAAACCCAGGAAGCAAAAGAAATCCTCGGAGCATCAGACAGTGATCTGAAAAAGGTCTATGAGAACGGGATCAATGCTTTTGTCCAGGACTGTCTGCTAAATGGTGTGGAGACGGAAAATGACTTTTCTGAGACATATGGTGTATTGATCAAAGAGATCTTTAGTTCTGTCCGTTATCAGGTAAGTGGTGTAAAAAAGACGGGGAGTAAGACCTGTGAGGTGACGGTAAAGTACCAGCCGGTGGATGTATTTACCCGCTTCATGCCGAAGCTGAAGGAAGAGTCCGAGAAGATCCAGGCAGACAAAGATGCAGGAAAGTACAGTGGAACAGATGAAGAAATCAAAGAGGCAATGGTGCTGGATTACATGACCGGTGCATACAGTCTTTTAAGAAGTTCTTATCTTGATATGCAGTATGGAGAGAAGCAGGAATATACCTTTACCGTGACGCAAAAAGGGCGGAATACCTGGTCGATCGGTGATGAGGAATTAAATGGCTTTATAGAACGAATTTTAGAGCTTGATAAACTGTAGAAGTTGTGCTATACTTGTAAAATGATTGTAATGTAGATAAGTCTGTCGACTTTTTGCATATGTAAATTTAGGAGGAAATGGTAATGAGTTTACAAGTTGAACAGTTAGAACACAATATGGCGAAACTCACAATCGAAGTTTCAGCAGAAGAATTAGAAGGAGCACTTCAGAAAGCATACCAGAAACAGAAAAGCAGAATTAATGTTCCTGGATTCCGTAAAGGAAAAGTTCCGCGCCAGCTCATCGAAAAGATGTACGGACCGGAAATCTTCTATGATGATGCAGCAAACGCTCTGATTCCGGAAGCATATTCAAAAGCATACGATGAAAGCGGACTTGAGATCGTATCTCAGCCGAAGATCGATGTAACACAGATCGAAAAAGGAAAACCGTTCATCTTCACAGCTGAAGTAGCTACAAAGCCGGAAGTAGAACTTGGCGAATACAAAGGAATCGAAGTTCCGAAATATTCTAACCGCGTAACACAGAAAGAAATCGACGCTAAGCTTGAGGAAGAACAGCTTAAGAACGCAAGAACAATCACAGTAGAAGGACGTCCGGTACAGGATAAAGACGAAGTTGTCCTTGATTTTGAAGGATTTGTAGACGGAGAAGCTTTTGAAGGTGGAAAAGGAGAAAACTATCCGCTGACAATCGGTTCAGGATCTTTCATTCCAGGATTTGAAGAACAGCTGATCGGTGCAGAACCGGAAAAAGAAGTTGAAGTTAAGGTTACATTCCCGGAAGATTACCATGCAGAAGACCTCAAAGGAAAAGAAGCTGTATTCAAATGCACAGTTCATGAGATCAAAGCAAAAGAACTTCCGGAGCTTGATGATGAATTTGCTTCAGAAGTATCAGAATTCGATACTCTTGATGAATTAAAAACTGATATCAAAGCTAAGATCAAAGAGCAGAAAGTAAACGATGGCAAGAGAGCACAGGAAGATGCAGCTGTAGATGCGATCATCGAATCAGCTAAGATGGATCTTCCGGAAGCTATGGTTGATACACAGGCAAGACAGATGCTTGATGAATTCGCTCAGAGAATGCAGCAGCAGGGACTGACTCTTGACCAGTACATGCAGTTCACAGGCATGACAGCTGACAAGATGATGGATGAACTTCGTCCGCAGGCTGAGAAGAGAATCAAGACAAGACTTGTTCTTGAAGCAATTGCAAAAGCAGAAAACATCGAAATCACAGATGAAAAATTAGACGAAGAGATCGCTAAGATGGCAGAAGCTTACCAGATGGAAGCTGACAAGCTTAAGAGCTTTATGGGCGACAAAGAAAAAGAACAGATGAAGCAGGATATGGCAGTTCAGGAAGCAATTACATTTGTAGTTGACAATGCCGTAGAAAAATAAGTATCTGTTTCATATTTTAATATAGCAGGAGGAGTGTTACATGAGTAGTTTAGTACCTTATGTCGTTGAACAGACAAGCCGTGGAGAACGCTCTTACGACATTTATTCAAGACTTTTAAAAGATAGAATCATTTTCCTGGATACCGAAGTGAATGATGCATCAGCGAGCCTGATCGTAGCGCAGCTGCTGTTTCTGGAAGCAGAAGATCCGGAAAAGGATATCCAGTTTTACATTAACAGTCCTGGCGGATCAATTTCAGCAGGTATGTCGATCTACGACACTATGAATTACATCAAATGTGACGTCTCTACGATGTGTATGGGAATGGCTGCAAGTATGGGAGCCTTCCTTCTCGCAGGCGGAGCAAAGGGAAAGAGATATGCCCTTCCGAATGCAGAGATCATGATTCACCAGCCTTCAGGCGGTGCACAGGGTCAGGCAACCGAGATTGAGATCAATGCACAGCATATTCTGAAGATCAGAGAAAGAATGAACAGATTGATGGCTGCAAATACAGGTCAGAGTTATGAGACAATTTGTGCAGATACGGAAAGAGATAACTGGAAGACTGCCGAAGAAGCTTTGGCATATGGATTGATTGATAAGGTTATTACAAGCCGTTAACGGGAAAAGGGAATGTCCTTATTGGGACATTCCCTTTACGTGTAAAAAAGTGCGAGGTAAGAATATGGCAGGAAAATATGAAGAAATCGTAAGATGTTCTTTTTGCAATAAACCACAGAGTCAGGTACGCAAGATGATCGCCGGACCAAATGGGGTGTTTATCTGTGACCAGTGTGTGGATGTATGTACTGAGATCATTGAAGATGAACTTGGTTATGAAGAAGAAAATGCATATGATGATATCAATCTTCTGAAACCGGAAGAAATCAAGGCATTTCTGGATGATTATGTGATCGGACAGGACGAAGCAAAGAAAGTACTTTCTGTTGCGGTATATAATCACTATAAGCGTATTATGGCAGAAAAAGATCTGGGCGTGGAGCTTCAGAAGAGTAATATCCTGATGGTAGGACCGACAGGATGCGGTAAGACTTTTCTGGCACAGTCTCTCGCAAAAATTCTGAATGTACCGTTTGCAATTGCAGATGCAACTGCGCTTACAGAAGCGGGATATGTCGGAGAAGATGTAGAGAATATTCTTCTTAAGATCATTCAGGCAGCAGATGGTGATATTGAACGTGCAGAGCACGGAATCATTTATATCGATGAGATTGACAAAATCACAAGAAAATCTGAGAATCCGTCGATTACCCGTGATGTATCAGGAGAAGGTGTTCAGCAGGCACTTCTGAAGATCCTGGAAGGTACAATCGCAAATGTACCGCCACAGGGTGGACGTAAGCATCCGCAGCAGGAGATGATCCAGATTGATACCACCAATATTTTATTTATCTGCGGTGGAGCGTTTGAGGGAATAGATAAGATCATAGAGAACAGAATAGATAAGAAATCCATTGGATTTGAGGCACAGATCGCGCAGCGTCATGAGGAAGATATCGACCGGCTTCTGCAGCAGATCCTTCCACAGGATCTTGTGAAGTTCGGACTGATCCCGGAACTTGTAGGACGTGTGCCGGTAACTGTATCCCTGGAACTTCTGGATAAGGAAGATCTGATCCGCATTCTGACGGAACCAAAGAATGCGATTGTAAAACAGTACCAGAAGCTTCTGGAGCTGGATGATGTGGAACTGGAATTCGACAAAGAGGCGCTGGAGGCGATTGCTGAGACTTCCCTGAAGCGTAAGACAGGAGCCAGAGGACTCCGTGCGATCATGGAAAATGTAATGATGGATATCATGTATAAAGCACCGTCTGATGAGAATCTGAAATACTGTCTTGTGACAAAAGAGGCAGTACTTGGGGAGAAAGCACCGAGTACAGAAAAGATCGAAGCAAGACCGGAAAGTGCATAAGAAAATCAGACGTATGGAAATGGGTGCTGACGGTTAAGACCAGAAGCATCCATTTTTATTTAACAGGAGAAAAAACTATATGAACAGAACAGAAAGTCTGCCAATGGTTGCCCTGCGGGGAATGACAATTCTGCCGGAGATGGTGGCACATTTTGACATCAGCCGGGAACGCTCGATTGAAGCGGTTCAGGAAGCGATGGCAAGCAACCAGAAGATTTTTTTGCTGACACAGAAAGATGTGGAAGTGGAAAATCCGGGAGAAGCGGATCTCTACCGTGTGGGAACAGTTGCGACAGTAAAACAGATCATCAAACTGCCAAAGCAGATTCTGCGGGTGCTTGTATCAGCAGAAGAACGGGCGGTTTTAAATACAATAGAATTTGCAGATCCGTATCTTCGGGCAAATATTACGATCCCAGAAGAGAGTGATCCGGATATTGCAGGTGAGATCAACCGGGAAGCGATGACGCGGGGACTTCGGGATCTGTATCTGGATTATGCGGCGAGAATGCCGAAGATCACAAAAGATATGGTAAACCAGATCAAAGAGATCACGGAATTGAAAAAGATGGTGAATCAGGTGGCAGCGAATATGCCTCTGGATTACCGGGAATTGCAGGAAATCCTGGAAGAACTTGATTTTGACAGACGTTATGAGCTTATTTCCTTTAAGTTGGTCAATGAGATGCAGATCATGAACATCCGCGATGAGATCCAGATGAAGGTGAAAGAGCGTGTGGATAAGCATCAGAGAGAATATATCCTGCGCGAGCAGTTGAAGCTGATCCGAGAAGAGCTTGGTGAGGATACTACAATTTCCGATGCGGAGGAATTTGCACAGAAGGCAGAAGCGCTGGATGCACCGGATGAGGTAAAAGAAAAGCTGAAAAAAGAGATCAGCAGATTTAAAAATTCCATGCAGAGTCCGGCAGAAGCGGGTGTGATCCGTACATATATTGAAACCATGCTGGAAATGCCATGGAATAAGCGGGCTGAGGATTTTACAGACATTGCATATGCGAAAGAGCTTCTGGAAGCAGAACATTACGGACTGGAAGAGGTGAAAGAACGTGTGCTGGAGTTTCTGGCAGTACGTGCTCTTACGAAAAAGGGTGACAGCCCGATCCTGTGTCTGGTAGGTCCTCCGGGAACTGGAAAGACATCCATTGCAAGATCACTTGCAAAAGCACTGAAAAAACCGTATGTGAGAATTTCTCTTGGCGGTGTCCGTGATGAGGCTGAAATCCGTGGACACAGAAAAACTTATGTTGGTGCAATGCCGGGACGGATCGCAAACGGTATTAAGAGCGCCGGGGTAAAGAACCCGCTGCTCCTTCTGGATGAGATTGATAAAGTCAGCACAGACTATAAGGGAGATACTTTTTCTGCGCTTCTGGAGGTGTTGGACAGTGAACAGAACAACCGTTTCCGTGATCATTATCTGGAAGTCCCGGTCGATCTGTCTGAGGTGACATTTGTAACGACGGCTAACTCGCTGCAGACAATCCCCCGGCCACTTCTTGACCGTATGGAAGTAATTGAGGTCAGCAGTTATACGGAGAATGAAAAGCTGCATATTGCGACAGAACATCTGATTCCAAAGCAGTTGGAAAGACATGGACTAACAAAAGAACAGCTTACGATCAGCAAGGGCGTGATCTGGAAAATTGCGCAGAACTACACCAAGGAAGCCGGTGTGCGTCAGATGGAGCGTGAAATCGGTAATATCTGCAGGAAGGCTGCCAGAGAGATCTATGAACATGATAAAAAGAGAGTTCAGGTAACAGAGCGGAATATTGAAAAGTATCTTGGAAAAGAAAAGTACACCTATC
>OICZ01000736.1_pt1 | contig 12077 bp, 10 predicted proteins | sample 1581461 | NCBI WGS metagenome assembly OICZ01 (sample SAMEA3882548, study PRJEB24775) | human gut metagenome | biome: human-associated habitat; feature: intestine environment; material: feces | place: Netherlands | collected 2009/2010 | reverse complement strand
CAGGCAGCGGAGAAGCGTTGTCTTTCCACTTCCGGAAGATCCGATGATGGAAACAGCCTGTCCTTTTTCCAGGTTAAATCCAACGTCTTTTAAGACAGGAGTCTTATTAAAAGATTTACTGATATGTTCTACTTCTAAGATTGGCATAAATATGAATTCTCCTTATCTGAAATATTCCAGTTTCTTTTCAAGGCGTCCGAGAAGAACGGTCAGGATACCATTGAAAATAAGATAATAAACAGCGGTAAAGAACAGCGGCCAGATGGCACCGGAGATGCCATGTGAGCCTTTCATAAATGCCTGTCCTGCCCAGATGATCTCCTGCAGCGCGATAATACGTGCAAGGGAAGTATCTTTTACCAGGGTGATGATCTCATTTGACATCGGTGGTACGATGCGTTTGATCATCTGAAGGAGTGTGATCTTGAAAAAGATCTGATGCTTTGTCATGCCAAGTACAAGACCGGCTTCTTTCTGACCTTCCGGAACACCCTGGATTCCACCGCGGTAGATTTCTGAAAAATAACAGGCGTAATTGATGATAAAAGATACGGCTGCTGCAAGGAATCGTCCTGTTTCACCACCACCCCAGATCGGGTTATGTAAGACCAGCCCGGGGAAATAGTAGATGATCAGAAGCTGGATCATCAGCGGGGTACCACGGATCACCCAGACGATCAGTCTCGCAAGCCAGCTAAGAGGCTTGAAATGAGACATGGAGCCAAAGGCAATGACCAGTCCGAGAGGAAGGGCACCGACCAGCGTCACAATAAATAATTTTAAAGTTTGTAAAAAGCCGACATTCAGTGCGGACACTACGACCGGCATTTGTTTCATAATCAGATTCATAAAAAGTTCCTGCCTTAAATATTATTTCTGCTCAATGAGGGCATCCTGAACCCCATAGGTTTCAGCGCATTTCTTCATAGAACCATCATTGTAGCTTGTCTTGAAGAATTCGTTCAGTTTATCTGCAAGGTCGGAACCTTTGCGGAATCCAACACCATATTTTTCGGTAGTAAGCTCAACTGTATGAGTCAGATTTTCGTATCCGGTACCTTTTCCGACCATGGCACCGGCCATCAGAAGGTCGATGACTGCTGCATCAGAGGTTCCGGCTGCAACTTCCATCAGGGCATCAGACTGTGAAGAAACCGCAGTGTAGTCATATCCTTCTCCGTTTACAGCTTCTTCTCCGGCACTTCCGGATTCAACTGCAAAAGAAAGATTCTTCAGACTGTCTTTGTCCTGATATTTGTCTGCTTTATCAGAAGGAACAACCACTACCTGCGCATTGTTACAGTAAGCGGAGGTGCATGCCATTGCGCTGGTTACTTCATCAGTAAGTGTCATACCATTCCATACGCAGTCGATGGTTTTTCCATCCAGCTCCATGACTTTATTGTCCCAGTCGATCTCGACAAATTCGGCATCTACGCCAAGGCTTTTTGCAAATGCTTTTGCCATGTCGGCATCAAAACCAATCCATTCATCCTTATCATTTTTGTAATCCATTGGCTCAAAATCGGTGATTCCGACTACAAGAGTTCCTTTGTCCTGAACATATTCTACATCGCTTTTGGATGCTTTTTTTGAATCATCTGAAGTTTTTGTATCGGAAGATGAACCTCCGCATGCTGCAAGGGATAATACCATTGCTGAAGTAAGTGCAAGTGCTGTTATTTTTTTCATAATAATCTCTCCTCATATAATTTCAAAAAATGTCACGTCACTATATTATCAATCTACCATACTAAAGTCAACCAAAACTTGCTATTTACTTTCTTTTTTGATAAAGATACAATAAGAAATACAGAAATTACTGTAGAAAGAGTAAAACAGAGGAATATAAATATATGGAAACAAATGAGATTATTGTTCACCATGCGACGGAGAATAACCTGAAAAATGTATCCATCCGGATACCAAAGCATCAGATCACAGTATTTACCGGAGTATCAGGTTCTGGGAAATCTTCGCTGGTTCTGGATACTCTTGCGGCGCAGTCACGCAGGGAATTAAATGATACTTTCCCGAGTTTTGTGCAGCAATATCTTCCCAAATACGGAAGACCGCATGTAGAACGGATTGAGAATCTACCGGCAGCAATTGTAATCAATCAGAAAAAGCCGTCGCCGAATCAGCGGTCGACGGTTGGAACTTATACGGATACCTATACCCTTCTGAGGCTTTTATTTTCCAGAGTGGGACAGCCTTTTGTCGGTTATTCGGACAGCTTTTCATTCAATCATCCACAGGGATGCTGCCTGCGGTGTAACGGACTTGGAGAAGTGACAGATCTGGATGTGCATAAGCTGGTGGATTTTGATAAATGTCTGAATGATGACGGGGTGATCCATTATGTGGCATTTGAGCCGGGGCAGTGGAGATGGATCCGCTATGCAAACAGTGGATTGTTTGATCTGAATAAGAAGATTAAAGACTATTCCGAAGAAGAATTGGAACTGTTTTTGTATTCACCGCAGATACGTCTTAAGAATCCACCGGAAGGATGGCCGAAAACTGCGAAATACGAAGGTCTTGTGCATCGGATGTATCGCAGTGTCCTAAATTCGGAAGAAGGAAAACTTCACAGGGAGTTATTGGATCCGATCACCAGTCATGGAGTTTGTCCGGAGTGTAATGGGGCAAGATTGAATCAGAAGGTGTTGTCCTGCAAAATTGACGGGAAAAATATTGCTGATGTAATAAAACTTCCATTATCCGAGCTGCGTGCGTGGATTGATCAAATAGAAGATCCGCTTGCAAAAGATATTCAGGATACACTGCATACCAAACTGTCTGCACTTATAGATATCGGACTGGGATATCTGTCTCTGGACAGAGGGTTATCTACTTTATCTGGTGGAGAGATCCAGAGATGCAAGATTGCAAAATGCCTGAATTCCTCGCTTTCTGATTTGTTGTATATTCTGGATGAACCGAGTGCAGGGCTTCATAATCATGATATTGAGCGGATGCGCCGTGCACTGGAAAAATTGAGAGATGGTGGAAATACGGTTGTTCTGGTGGAGCATCACCGGAAAATGATCGAGATGGCCGATCACATTGTGGAAATGGGTCCGGAACCGGGAATGGCCGGTGGAAGAGTTTTATTTGAAGGCAGTTATAAGGAACTTTTAAAGAGTGATACGCCGACCGGAGAAGAGATGCGGCTTACTACTTCTCTAAAAGCAAAGGCAAGGGAAGCGAAAGGAATATGGCGGATGGAGCATATCCATCTTCACAATCTGAAGGACATTACCATCGAATTTCCAATAGGAAATCTGGTTGTGATCGCTGGTGTTGCCGGATCCGGAAAAAGTTCTCTGATGGAAAGCTTTTACCACAGTATGGGAGAGGATGTGGTGTTTGTAAGCCAGCGCGCTGCAGGTGCAAGTCTCAGATCCACTCCGGCGACCTATCTGGGAGTCGCAGATGAAATCCGGAAAATATTTGCAAAGCGGTGCGGTCAGAAGGCATCTTTGTTTTCTTTTAACGGCGCAGGAAAGTGTCCGGCATGTAAGGGAAAAGGAGTGATCGTATCGGATATGGCATTTATGGATGACATCGAGACGACCTGTGATGTGTGTAAAGGACTTCGGTATTCAAAAGAAGTTCTGCAATACGAAGTAGATGGAAAGAATATTGCGGAAGTGATGGATTTGACTGTTGCACAGGCAGGGGAATTCTTCAGGGGAACAAAGATCAGCGAAGCGCTGGAGCCTCTGGAAAAAGTAGGACTTTCTTATCTGCACCTGAATCAGGCACTTTCTACTTTATCCGGCGGAGAGTTGCAGCGAATGAAGTTTGCTTCCTATCTCGGAAGTAAAGACCGTATTTTCATTCTTGATGAGCCGACAAACGGATTGCATATCAAGAATGTCCGGAGTCTGTTAAAGCTTCTGAACCAGATGGTGGATGAAGGGAATTCCATTTTTGTTATCGAACATAACATAGAATTTATCAAATCCGCTGATTATGTGGTAGAATTAGGACCAGAAGGAGGAGATGCCGGAGGAAGACTGCTGTTTGCCGGTACACCGTCTGAGATGAAAATGAGTGAGAAATCTGTCACGGCAGAATATTTATGATGATACCAGATTGCTCCATTTCCATTGCTACGCAATCCCCCTATTTATAATTATGAAAGATTTACAGAAACAGAAATATTTACCAAAAAGATAGAAGAAAAGGAGACGAACGTTATGAAACTAATGATTGCATCAGATATTCACGGATCCGCATATTATTGTCTGGAAATGCTGGATGCGATGAAAAAAGAATGTCCGGACAGACTGTTACTTCTGGGCGACATCCTGTATCATGGACCAAGAAATGATCTTCCGCTGGAATACGAACCCAAAAAGGTAATCAAAATGTTAAATGAAGTCAAAGAGAAATTATTCTGTGTACGCGGAAACTGTGACACAGAGGTAGACCAGATGGTACTGGATTTTCCGATCATGGCAGATTATGCAGTGATCCCGTGCGGCAACAGGATCATTTACGCCACCCATGGACACCATCATAACGTCATGACCCCAATCCCAATGCAGCCAGGCGATATTCTCCTACACGGTCACACCCACGTACCGGCCTGGGAACCATTCGGAAACGAGAACCTCTACTTAAATCCAGGCTCCGTTTCCATCCCAAAAGAAAACAGCGCCCACAGCTACATGATCCTGGAAGACGGTCTCGCCAAATGGAAAAACCTATACGGCGAAGTTTACCACGAACTTATGCTGTAGAAAAATCTACAATATTAAGAAAAAGTAGAACCGAAAAACTATCACAAATGGAAACATACAACACCTGAAAAAGTGAAAAACTTTTATTTTGGCGAAAATATTAAACAAAATAAAACCCCATAAATTGTCGACATTCGCCAATGTACATCCGACAATTTATGTAATAAAATGAAACTAAGAAAAGCAAAGGAGAACCTAACAATATGAGAGCTTACGAAAGATTTTTAAACTACGTTCCGGTATGGACAACCAGTGATGAGACAAGCGATACTGTCCCGTCAGCAGACAGAGAGCTGGTACTGGCAAGAATGCTTGTAGAAGAGATGAAAGGTCTTGGAATCGCAGATGCAAGAGTGGACGACAAGGGATATGTATATGGACACATCCCTGCAACTCCTGGATGCGAAGACAAGCCGTCGCTTGGTCTGGTTGCGCATATGGACACTGTGGCAGATGCATCAGGGGAAAATATAAAGCCACAGATCATTGAGAATTATGACGGGAAGGACGTTGTCCTGAAAGGTTCCGGAGATATTCTGAAAGTAGATGAGTTCCCGTACCTTGCAGAATTAAAGGGCAGAACTCTGATCACAACTGACGGAACCACACTTCTTGGGGCAGATGACAAGGCGGGAATCGCAGAGATTCTTACCGTGGCAGAAGAGATCATCAAAGAAGGACTTCCGCATGGAAAGATCTGCATCGGATTTACACCGGATGAAGAGATTGCAAGAGGAGCAAAGCATTTTGATGTGGAAGGTTTTGGTGCTGACTATGCTTACACTTTGGACGGTGATGAGGAAGGCGAGATTCAGTTCGAGAATTTCAATGCATCGACTGCATTTATCACCATTCACGGTGTCAGCGTACATACGGGATCAGCAAAAGACGTGATGGTTAATTCACAGACCATTGCAACCGAGATCCACCAGATGCTTCCGGTAAATGAAAGACCGGAGACAACCGAAGGATATGAAGGATTCTATCATCTGGTCAGCGTGCAGGGAAATGTGACAACGACTAAGATGAAATACTTTATCCGTGATTTTGATCGCAGATCTTTTGACGCAAGAGCACAGAAACTTCGTGATATCGCAGAAGAGATGAATAAAAAGTACGGCGAAGGAAAAGTGGAAGTTGAAATTGTAGAATCTTATTACAACATGCGCGAAAAGATTGAACCGTGCATGCAGCTGATCGATTACGCAAAAGTAGCGATTGAGCATGCAGGTATTACACCAATCGTGTCACCGGTCCGTGGGGGAACAGACGGTGCAAGACTCAGCTTCAAAGGACTTCCGTGTCCGAATCTTGGAACGGGCGGACATGCATTCCATGGCGTATTTGAGCATATCACGGTAGAAGGAATGGATAAAGCAGTCCTTATTGTAAAAGACATCATTAGACAGTTTGCAGAATAAAGGGGAATTTAGTAGAATTAAAGGAAATGTATTGACCGGATTCCGGCAGAATACCGTTTTGTGAAAAATCAGAAGATCGCATACTTTTTTGGAGGATGGTGTTTTTTGTGACACTGATCTGTTGTATAATGGGAATGTATAACAAAAATCCATTTACCTTTGCAATGAATGTGATCACACCGGTAGTGCTGACTGCACTTGGAATTATCATGCTGAAGCTTGCCGAGTGTGAACGTGCAAAAGAATCTGGAAAATAAAGGGGCTGAAATGCCAGGAGGAACATTATGGAGAACCAGACAATTAAAGAACTCACATCATTTATAAAGAACTCGCCGACTGCTTTTCATGCAGTAAAATCAATCCGGGATATTCTTACAAAAGAAGGATTTCAGGAGCTGAAAGAATCGGAAAAATGGAAAATAGAAAAAGGCGGAAAATATTATGTGACCCGCAACCATTCCAGCATTCTTGCATTTAAAGTCGGAAACCAACTGGATGAGTACAGCTTTCATGTAACTGCGTCCCACAGTGACTCACCGACCTTTAAGATCAAAGAGAATGCAGAGATTGAGGTGAAGAAAAAATACACGGTTCTGAATACAGAAGGCTATGGCGGAATGATCTGCTCTACCTGGTTTGACCGTCCGTTATCGGTAGCAGGGCGCGTAATTGTAAAGACGGACAGTGGAATGGAGACCAGACTGGTCAAGGTAGAAAGAGATCTTCTGATGATTCCAAGTCTTGCAATCCATATGGACCGCGCAGTCAATGAAGGCCGTGCGATCAACAAACAGGTAGACATGCTTCCGGTTTTTGCTGGATCGGCAAAAGAACCGGGTGAGATGAAAAAACTGATCGCAGAAGAGATTGGCGTAGAAGAAGAGAAGATTTATGGTATGGATCTGTTCCTGTATAACCGAATGGAGCCATCTGTATGGGGAAGAGAGAATGAATTCTTATCCTGTCCACAGCTGGATGATCTGCAGTGTGCGTTTGCGTCGCTGAATGGTTTCCTTGCAGGAGAAAATGCAAAGAATATCAATGTTTTTGCCTGCTTTGACAATGAAGAGGTTGGATCAGGAACCAAGCAGGGAGCAGCATCGACACTGTTGTCGGATGTGCTTTGGCGGATCAACAAGGCACTGGGAAAGGATGAGGAAGATTTCTATCGTGCAGTTGCCGGAAGTTTTATGCTGAGCTGTGATAATGCACATGCAGTACACCCGAATTATCAGCAGAAGACAGATGTAAATAACTGTAACTATATGAACGAAGGAATCGTGATCAAATCTCATGCCGGTCAGAAATATACCAGTGATGCAGTAAGTATTGCGATTTTCAAGGCAATCTGTGAAAAGGCAGGTGTACCGGTGCAGTTTTTTGCCAACCGTTCGGATGCGGCAGGTGGAAGTACACTGGGAAATATTGCAATGGCGCAGGTATCCATGAATACCGTGGATATCGGACTTCCGCAGCTCGCAATGCATTCGGCTTATGAGACTTCCGGTGTAAAGGATACCGGTTATCTGATCGAGGCATCCAAAGAATTTTACAGCTGTCATATCAAGGCAGCAGGCGATGGTTTGTTTGAAATTGCATAAAGAAGTATTTGCAGAGAGTTCCGGAAGAACTCTCTGCAAGTTTTTCCGAATCTGGAAGAAGGCGTATTTCGAGGAACGATAGAAAAATAAAATTCAGAGTGCATTCTAATTTTTTTATAGACAGGAAAGAAACTGTCCTGTTATAATAATTATGGTGTCAGATCACCGAAATGGCAGAGAATGAGTAACAAGGTTGGGTAAAAGGAATGGCAGAATTAATATATCGAACACTAAGAGAAAATATTGCAGATATTATCCGGAAGAGGATCATTTACCAGGAGCTGGAGCCGGGACAGAAGATTGTGGAACAGGATCTGGCAAAGGAATTTAAGACAAGCAGGGCTCCGATTCGTGAGGCACTTAGACAGCTGGAAAATGAAGGACTTATAGAATATGTAAGAAATGCAGGATGCTCTGTAAAAGAAATTACACTGGAAGAATCATTTGAAATTTACCTTATGCGGGCGAATTACGAAACCATGGCAGTGAAGCTGATGGGAGGAAACGTTCCAGAGGATACCATTTGCCGGATGGAAGAAGTGCTGGAAAAAATGAAAAAACTGGATGAAGAGCAGTTTGACCAGGTTTTTGTCTATGATAACCAGATGCATGGACTGCTTGTAGAGATGACTGGTATGACAAGGCTCTATAAAGCATGGAAAGAGCTGAATTATGGAAATATTGTTACGGGCTTCAGCCTGAGCACGGATAAAAAGCGTGTGTTAGAAAGACAGTATCCGATTCATAAAGAACTGGTGGATGCCTGCAGGGAAAAGAACAAGGAGAAAATCTGTCACGTTCTTTCCGAACATTACATGAGAACGATCCGAAGGCTTTTGAAAGAGCAGGGATTGTCGGAAGAGGATTCCGGATTTTCATTTGATTTTCTTGTCTAGGATACAGAGAGAGGTTACAGTCTTTAGATAGTAGTAAATGGATAAATATTAATAATGAAGAGATGTGGATAGTAATATTCCACATCTTTTTTTGCTGTGTTTTGTTGAATTATAACAAAAAAAGAGTGTAAGACATGAGCTGTATTGAAAAAGTGGTGAAGTTATGCTATATTACTTATAAAGGATGACGATTGTCGACAGTCGCCAAAACAGAAAGGAAATAAAAAGTAATGGGAAAAGCACAGACTAATGAAAAACATCCAAAAGGCTTTTATGCCTGTTGTATCACATTTATGTTTGAACGCCTGGCATTTTACGGAGCAAAGCCAATCTTGCTTCTATTCCTGATCACTGCAACTTTACAGGGTGGTCTTGGTATTGAGCGAACAGATGCGGCAGTCATGGCAGCGAATCTGACAGCGTACACCTATATGGCACCGCTGATCGGAGGAATTATCTCTGACAGATGGCTGGGAGCGAGATATGCGATCTCTCTGGGATATATTATCATGGCAATCGGATATCTGGTAGGCTGGAAGGCAACAGGTCCGGGAATGGTCAATCTGATGATCATTCTTGTATCGATTGGAACCGGTCTTTTCAAAGGAAACTTAAACGCTCTGATCGGAAGACAATATCAGAACAAAGAGCTTCTGGATGCTGCATTTTCCATTCAGTATTCTTATGTAAATGTTGGGGCTTTCGTAGGTTCACTGCTTACCGGTTTTTTGTATCTCCACTTATTTAAAAAAGGCGATGTGCTTGGATTCCGTCAGTGCTTCTTTGTGGCATCGATCTGGTGCATCGTTGGTCTGGCATGGTTTGTGCTGAACTGGAAAAACCTTCAGGGACAGGGTGTGAAACCATTCAAGTATCTTACGGATGAGAATGGAAATGTGATCGGGTCTAACGAAAAGAAAGAAGATGGGAAGAACGACAAGCAGCCGCTTACAAAATTGGAAAGAAACCGTATGATAGCGATCATTCTTGTATCGGCACTCTCTGTTATCTTCTGGCTGTTCTACTATCAGCAGGATCTTGCGCTTGTCATTTATATGACCGATTATGTGAAGATGAGTATTGGCTCTTTTGACATTCCGCCGTCATGGGTTACTACTACATGGAACGGACTTTTGTGTGTCGTTCTTGGTGGTGTGATGGCAGCCATCTGGAAGAAACTTGCCGAGCGTCCGCAGGGCGATATGAATATGTTTAAGAAAGTAGCACTTGGCTTCCTTTTTGTAGGACTTGCGTTTGGAGTAATGGTTGTTTGTGAACTGGTTCGCGGAGTTGGCGTAGATGCTTCTGTAAAAGCAAGCGTTTTCTGGCCATTCCTGTTTGTAACGGTTATTACAATCGGAGAGATGTGTTTCTCACCGCTGCGTAATGCATTTGTAAGTAAGTATGCGCCGAAGAAATATCTCTCACTTTTGATGGGGGTTATCGCAATTTCTACATTTGGCGCAAACAAGTTAAGCCCGTTTGTACAGGCATTTATTGAAAAATTTGATGTGTTCCCTGTATTTGTTGGAATCACAGTCATTATGTTAGTATTTACAGCACTTATCTTCCTGGCTAACAAGAAGCTGAACAGCCTTGTTGAAGGGAAAGAAGAAGCTTAAATGATTCTGCCAAAAAGAGAAAAAAGAAGTCCGGTGATCGAAGGAAAGATCACCGGATTTTCTTTTAACCGAGCATTTCGATAAATGCCCCGAGTCTTGTATTGATCTGTGCCTGGTCACCAGAAGAATAGTCTGTATTGATCGCAATATACGGAAGTCCTTTTTCTTTGGTGACAAAGGTGCGGATCGCATCGGACTCAATGGCAAAGGTATGACATGCCTGCAGAAGGACCTCAACGACACCATCTACCTGATATTCATCAATCTGGGCATCAAGCGCCTCGAGACGTCCCGGGTTCGGACTCATGACCGAACAGTTTACACGAAGATATTTTTCGGCGATTGCAGTGATTGGATCCTTTGTCTCATCAATCGGATCTTTTTTCTCACGTGGACCGCAACAGTTCTCAAAGCCGACAACATCTGCTCCGAGTTCTTCAATCTGGCGTACAATTTTGTCGATCACGCCGGTGGTCGGACATCCGGTAATGAGAACTCTCGGACGGGATGGTTTGCCTTTATATTCCTTTTCATAAAGCTCTTTAAGCTCAGCGGTACGGTGTTCCAGGTATTTGATTTTTTCTTCCAGATCAACCGTGAATTCGTTCGAGGAAATAACCGTGTTGATCTCATAACCGGTAATCGGAGTCGGTTTTAAGCGTCCAATCTCAAAGAAGTCAAGGACGGCCTTGCGTTCCCGGTTGCGAAGATGGATTGCTTTGCGGATCTGCTCATCTGTGATCCTTATGTGATAGAAATCCTCCAGATCTTCTTTGACGCTGATTACCTCCTGTTTCCAGAATTCCAGCGCACCGCGGCCTGTTTTTCCTGGCGGAAGCTGCATAATATGGCAGTGCTTAAGCTCGGACATCAGTTCATACATTTTCTTTTTTCCATCGCAGGTTGTCTCTGCGAGTACCATGTCCGAAAAATAGAAGAATGGACAGCGGTCAGCGAGGGCGGCACCGTAGCTTGCCTTGATCAGAGGACAAAGGTTCTGTGGCAGTCTGGTCTCTGCGATCGGGATATTGTCATCTCCGATCCCGCAAAGTACAACTGCAGCTGCGTCTGCAGCTTCAATCAGTTCCCATGGGGTGTAGGTACAGAAAACTCCGACAATTCTGCGCCCGGACTCCTTCAGCTCTTTCATTTTCAGAAAAGCATTCTTTCTTGCTTCCGGATAGGTTTCAAAATCTTCCGGTAATTTTAAATTGGTCATTTTCAGATCTCCTTTTTTATAAATGATAGTTTTATCATAAGTGTTTTTAAACGAGATGTATAATTGATATTTTTTATAAAGAAGGAAATTTAAAGATGTTTTCAATAGAAATTCTTAAGAATTCATGATGCCAGGAGGATAGCATTGTGATTGGATTCAAAATAAGGTATATTGAAAACAGGAACGTAAAGTAGAGCGAAAAGAAAAGGAGAACATTTATGGGGGCATTGATTCATATAGAAAATATGAAGAAAATCTACAATCCGGGTGAGAATGAAGTCCGTGCACTTGACGGGATCGATCTGGATATCGAAAAAGGAGACTTGGTTGCGATTGTGGGACATTCGGGCTCGGGAAAATCAACGCTGATGAATATGCTCGGCTGTCTGGATACACCGACTTCAGGCAAGTATGTTCTGGACGGGCAGGATGTGGCGAGTATGACAGATAATCAGCTTGCAGATGTGCGGAATAAAGAGATCGGTTTCATTTTCCAGGGATTCAACCTGATCAGTAATCTGGATGCAGTTGGAAACGTAGAGCTTCCGCTGGTATACCGCGGGG